>Ga0187843_10000022_pt1 | contig 132946 bp, 109 predicted proteins | sample SpaLakP09_SKY_43_FD_134516 | JGI IMG/M metagenome (GOLD analysis project Ga0187843, IMG submission 134516) | Oligotrophic lake water microbial communities from Sparkling Lake, Wisconsin, USA - SP09_SKY_43 | ecosystem: Environmental > Aquatic > Freshwater > Lake | place: USA: Sparkling Lake...
CCAGTATTGTACACGTGCTACCCGCTGACAACGGTGTTGCGGTGGTTCTCGGCTACAATGCCGCCTTCCCCGAAAAATTCCAGCCTGGATATAATTGTATGAGTATCATCATCCATGAGGCCCTGCGCGCCTATATAGACCCTTTGACCGAGCATGAATTTACTGCTCTGGAACGCAGCATCCTGACTGAAGGCTGCCGTGACGCCCTGGTATGCTGGGGAGAAATCCTGATAGACGGGCATAACCGCTATGCGATTTGCCAGCGTCATAATCTGCCTTACAATATTGTTCAAAACGACAACTTCAGCAATATCGAAGACGTGCAACTGTGGATGATAGACAACCATCTGGGTCGTCGCAGTGTCACTGACTTCCAACGCGGCATGCTGGCCTTGCGCAAAAAGGAAATCGTCCTGGCTCGCATGAAGGCGCATGAAGAACAGGCACCTTCAGACAATGCGGAAAGCGATGTTGCCATCCCGGTAGTCAAGCCCACGCAGAGCCGCCAGGAGATAGCTCGCCTGGCAGGCATCAGCAGCAATGCCGTGGTACAGATAGAGAAAATCCAGAAAGCTGCCGCACCTGAACTGGTACAGGCCGTACGGGATGGCACCATCTCCATCAGCGCAGCGGCAGCAATTGCTTCCCTGCCCAATGAAGATCAAGTCGCCGCTGTCGCTGGTGGCCGCAAGGAATTGCAACAAGCTGCCCGTCAGGTCAGGGAAAAAGTACGTGAACAAAAAGGTCCGGCCAAGGCTGCTTCCAGTGAAGCCGTTGCCCCTGCAATGATAGAAGGCAGGCAGGACAGCGCCAGCAGCAGTAATACAGATGAACTCAGCAACCTGCGCCAGCAAGTTATGCACCTGCAGACTGAGAACAGTGAATTGCTGAGCCAGATTGCGGTGCTGAAAGCCCAACTGGCAGGTTGAGCACAAATTTAAAGGTGGCTGATATGAAAAAACCCCGGCAAAGCCTGTCCAGCCTGTTCCTTAACAAGGTGCCGGCTGCTGAGCGCGAACATATCCGCCGTTTGGAAGAAATTCAAAAAGTACATGAGGGCCGCCCCTTTCATTTCGATGATGGCAATCTGCGCATCATGTACCTGAACCCCAAATGCATGCAAAGCGCGATGAAGCTGGATGCGCCGGATGAACTGGTATGCGCCTACTCACGCACTGTCATGGGTCTGCTGATGTTCCACCCTCAGCCACGCCACATCCTTTTGATAGGTCTGGGCGGAGGTTCGCTGGTTAAATACTGCTATCACCATTTGCCAGACAGCCGCATCACCGTACTGGAAATCAATGCAGACGTGATCGCCATGCGCGATCTATTCATGCTACCGCAAGATGATGAGCGTTTGAAAGTCATCCATTGCGATGCAGTGACACACTTGCAGATCAACACTTACGATGCCGATGTGCTGCTACTGGATGCCTATGATGAAAACGGCCTGGTGGCGGACTTGAATACGGCAGAGTTCTACGCCATCTGCCATGCGAACCTGCAAGCAGATGGCATCATGGTTGCCAATGTCTGGGGCAAGCCCAGCGCCCTGGCTGGCATGCTCAGCCGCCTGCGCCAGCAGTTTGCGCGCCAGGTCAACTGGACGCGCTCACCTGACAGTTATAACCTCATCGTATATGCCATCAAGGGTGTATTGAATCAGGCTGACGAAAATGCGGTAAAAGCTTTGTCCGACCAGCATCCAGGCTTGCAATTTTCTGAGTTGAAGGAACATTTATTAAGCCTGCCTTTGTCTGCAGAATACTCCCCTACAGAAAAGGAACTACTTGCACTCAAACAAAGTCTGGCAACAATCATGGTGCCTGACACCAATGTCCCACAAAACTATGCGGACTGGAAGAAACAGGTAGGCGAATGAAAATCATCACGATGTAAGCAAATCAGCCGAAATCCGACCAATGGACATCCAAACTATAAGGATCGCCATGAAAGCCCTGATCTTGATTAGCCTGATGAGCTTTGCTGCCAGCAATACACAAGCCGCCGAAATTTGCAGTAAATCCAGCCCCGCGCATACTGTCGCCCTGCTGGAGCTCTATACATCTGAGGGCTGCGACAGTTGCCCACCCGCCGACAAGGCCATTAGCCGCTTGCACGCAAACACTGGCCTGAACACTGAGCAGGTTATTCCTGTTTCCCTGCATGTCGATTACTGGGATCATCTGGGCTGGAAAGATGTTTTTGGCAAAAAAACTTTCACCGAGCGACAAAGGAATTTGGCCGACCTTGCTGGCTCACGCACTATCTATACACCGGAAATTTTTATAGCAGGAAAAGAATTGCGCAGTTGGCGCAATGGCATGACAGATGAAATCCGCCATATCAATCAAAAACCTGCTGTGGCGTCCTTGCGCATAAGCATAGAAAAACTGCTCGATAACAAGCTGTATTTCACTCTTCAAGGCAATAGCATGCAAGACGCTAAGCTACATTTTTCACTAGTCGAACAAGATCTGGTCAGCAAGGTGCAAGCTGGAGAGAACCGGGGTGTCAGTTTGCAACATGACTTTGTCGCCAGGGAATGGGGCGAGGCTCACCAACTTAGCGCAGGCAAGCTGGCAAACTTTGCCAATCAACTGGATTTACCTGCCAAAGCGAAACGTAAAAATTTGTCGGTGCTGGCGTTTGTCCAGAATAAGCGGGGCAATATCCTGCAAGCCCTGAGCCTGCCTTTATGTGAAACCCTGCAGCGATAAGCGACTGTTCACGCCAGATTTTCGCTGGTTGGCGACAAAATTCACAGCCATGGTCTTATTTCTCAAGTAAGCAAAACGCAAATCGCTTAGACTTTATGCACCTCCCTGCTTACCCTACAGGAATCATTACCGTGAATATACTCGTCGCCTTACTGCACCATATTGCTGCCTTTACTCTTGTTGGCACTTTGCTGACCGAACTCGTCTTGATACGCCAGCCCCTTACTATGTCATCCGCAAAAAGCCTACGCTTGATAGACAGCATTTATGGCTTGAGCGCCATGCTCATCATCATGCTGGGTGTCTTGCGCGTCATGTATTTTGAGAAAGGTCAGGATTATTACCTGCACAATCATGCCTTCATGCTCAAAATGAGCGCTTTCATTGTCGTGGGATTGCTCTCCATCTACCCGACCAAGGTTTTCCTGCAATGGGGCAAGGCTGTCAAACAAAACCAGTTGCCATCACTGCCCGAGGGGCAGGTCAGGACCATACAAAGGATTTTGAAGCTGGAATTGGCTGGTATATTTTTCATTCTGGCCGGTGCCGTGCTCATGGCCAAGGGGCACACTATATAAGACGGTCGTTGTTTTAGTTCGTGCCTGGCACAAGAAAAGTTGTATAAATGACTGATTTCTGGCAATCTTTCCCTATCATATAGCGCTGCCACCACACATGGTGGCGCGATTATTCGGGACATTGCCATGTACGATGAAAACGACTTCACCGCAGTATCCAAGTTCTTGAAACTGGGCATTAAAATCACGTTCAGGAACCCCATGGGGCAAAATCCGACGTTTCAATCAACTTTCCCTACCCCAAAAGGGGCAATTGTCACCCTGGATGAAAAAAGCCTTTACGATGTAGAGCGCAAACTGCGGGCCCTGATAGGGAGTGATGTGCCAGTCAAGACCAAACTGGCGCCGTTTACCTATCTGGGCACGAATTTCCGTGGTTTGCTGTATTGCACCAAGGGTTCCAATGAATATATTGTGCAAGAGACTCACGATGTCTTTGGCACAGAATCCAGGCGCATTGTACGTACCGCAGAACATTTCATACAGTTGCTGAGCTAAACCATACATAGAGTGGCAGCCCTGCTCAAACAGAGCTGTCATTCCATCCCGCTGTACCCTGCCCCAACCCGCTTTTCGTCAGTCACCGACGAAGCGCCGTCATTCGCCGAAATTGAGGCGACAAGAGTCTGCGCATTCAGTATCTTCAATCACGGAACAAAACCACAGCAGTTTTTGATGAGTGAAAGGATAGGATATGTCTGGCAATTCTGAAAGTCAAAGCAAGGGTAATTTGTTTTTTGGCCTGACTCTGATCGTCGCAGGTAGTGTTTTTTTGATGGATCGCATGGAATTGATCCATGCATTCGACTATTGGTTCTTGTTACCCGCCATGATAGCCCTCGGCGGCTTGGTTGACATCGTCAGCCCCAGCAAGCCTGAGCATATCGCCAAAGGCTGCTTCAGCCTGGTATTTGCTCTGTGGCTGTATGTCTCCATAGAGCAGATGTGGGGCTGGAACTTCCGCACCAGTTGGCCTTTGCTGTTGATTGCCTTTGGCATTCAGCATCTGGTGGGTGGTTTGCTGGCAGTCAGAGAAGTACAGAAATAAAAATTAACGTTCACAATTTTTTGGATCACTATCATGAAAAACGATAATCCCCAGGGCCGCGTCCTGATCGGATCCCTGCTCCTGATTTTTGGTGCCTTGGCACTGTTAGATAATCTGAACCTGTTCAGGGCACGAGAAATTTTTCACTTCTGGCCCATGGTCTTCATATTCGTCGGCGCCTTGAAAATTTCAAAAAGCGATACTACCGCTGGATATATCATAGGCTGTGGCTTTATTGGCCTGGGTGGTTTGTTGCTATTGCATCACATGGGCATTATCTATTTCCGCATGCGTGACTGGTGGCCGGTTTTCCTGATCTTTGCTGGTTTGATGGTTATTTTCAAAGGCAAGGTAGGCAATCAGGATAAATTAATCGCCAAGGATGGCAATCAGGATGCCATCTGCAATATCGTCGCGGTGATGAGTGGCAACAAGCTGCAAAACAGTTCGCAGGATTTTCTCGGTGGTGAAATCAATTGCGTCATGGGTGGCGTGGAGCTGGATTTGCGCAGCGCCTCCATGCAGACAGAGGCTACTCTGAATGTTTTTGCCATGTGGGGTGGTATCGTCCTTAAAGTGCCAAATGACTGGACAGTCGTTTCGCATGGCTCGCCCATACTCGGTGGATTTGATGATAAAACTGTACCACCTATGTTGAATGCGAAGAAACTGTACATCAAGGGATATGCCATCATGGGTGGCGTTGAAATCATCAACTGAAGATAACGATCTATGCATCCCATTTTGTCAGATCGTCGCCGCTTTCTGGTCTACATCACAGCCTGGATGTTGACTGGTGTGCTGATCGCCAGGCTACTGGTGGCGGCTGATCTGGCAAACTGGTCGTTTGCCATGGTATTCTCACTGCCGCTGGCTTTATTTGGCGGTTTTCTGACTTCTTCGGCGTATTTTGTTTGCCGCTCTCTGCCCTTTAATCGCCGCAGTTTCAGTCTGGCTGCCCTGATCTTTGCCAGCGCATCCATGATTTCAGGCATCAGTTGGCTAGGACTGTGCTATGGCTGGAACAAGGTACTGGTACTGGCATTGGATGAAGTAGAAGTACTGCATATGAGCAGCCATTTGTCGGTGCTGTTCTTCATCACCGGTTTTGCTGTTTATCTGCTGGCGCTGCTCGCTTTTGATGTGTATATCGCTTTCGACAATATACGTGAGGCTGACCGGCGTGAAGCGGCCTCACGCCTGTTGGCCAGGGATGCTGAGCTACAAGTCTTGCGTTCGCAAATTGATCCCCACTTTTTATTCAATAGCCTCAATTCCATCAGTGCCTTGACTGCCATTGATGCCGTCGCAGCACGCACCATGACGATTGCGCTTGCTGATTTTTTCCGGCAAACCCTGGCGATAGCCGAGAAAGAAAAAATCAGCCTCAAAGATGAATTGCGTCTCTGTGAAAACTTCCTGGCAGTGGAAAAAATCCGTTTTGGCAAAAAACTGGGTATAGAATTTGAAGTTACTATTGAAGCAGAAACTGCATTGATCCCACCCATGATATTGCAACCCTTGCTGGAAAACGCCATCAAGCATGGCATACGCAATTTACCCAAAGGCGGCATCATCAAGGTCACGATATTTCAACGTGACTGCTGGCTGCACATTGCTGTAGAAAACCCTGTCAGTAGCGCTCCTGGCAACAGCACAGGCAATGGACTGGGCCTGAATAACCTGCGTCAGCGGTTTTTTGCCCTGTATGGCGAGCAGGCGCGCGTCAGCTGGCAGCGTACAGACGAGAAATTTGTCCTGGAAATGACTTTACCATTTGAGCATAACATTCATGAATAAACGCTTACAAGTCTTGATCGTCGATGACGAAGAACTCGCTCGCAGATTGTCTCTTGAATACTTGCGTTCCCATCCTGACATAGAAGTCATAGGCGAATGCGAAACCGGGCTGGAAGCGGTTGACGCCATCAGCAAACTCAATCCTGACATGGTCTTGCTCGACATACAGATGCCGCAATTGTCAGGACTTGAAGTGCTGGAAATAACAGGCAGACGCAGCGGTGTCATCTTTACGACCGCCTATGATCAATACGCGCTGAAAGCATTTGATTTACATGCTGTTGATTATTTATTAAAGCCTTTTTCGCAACAACGTTTTGATGACGCCCTGACTAAAGCACGCAAATTATTGGCGCAAGAAACATCATCGTCGACACAAGCAATAGAAACATTGTTGACTCAGCAAAGCGAAAAACTGCAACGACTGCTGATACGTGACCGTGGCCAGGTTCATGTGGTGCCGCTGGCGAGCATAGACTATGTCGAAGCCCAGGATGACTACATCCTTATCCATGCAGCTGGCAAGTCGCATATGAAAACCCAGAGCTTGTCTGAACTGGAAGCACAACTTGATGCCAGCAAATTCGTGCGTGTGCATCGATCCTTTTTGTTACAGCTCAACGCCCTGCAAGCGATAGAAAAAACCAGCAAAGATAGCCAGGTTGCTGTACTGAAGAACGGAGCACAAGTCCCAGTCAGCCGCGCTGGTTATGAACGCATCAAAGCTTTGCTGAATTAACTCTAGTTAATCGCTTTCAGAACCAGCGCCAGTTCAGTTCTGGTTTCCTGCATCAGGGCATCGATGTTATCTTTATCGATGTTCAGCACTTTGAAACTGGCTGGCACGGTATTCCAGTCCAGCTCTGCGATACTTTCATCGACAAAATGCGCATCCAGAAAATCTGCCACCACCACCACGTCTATCAAGGCTATTTTATGTGTTGCACTTGGCTGATGATCGCGGTGATCCAGCACCGCTACCCGAATATCATCAGAAATCTCCCAGTCTTCCAAAATTGCACTGCCTATGCTGGCATGCCAGTGATCAATCAAATCCCACAACACCTGTTCTGAGCTGAACAATTCCTGATAATGATTGGCGCGATTCAAAATATAGAATTTGCCTATATCGTGCAACAACCCGGCCAACATGGCCTTGTCAGCACTGAGGCGTGTATAAGTTCTGGCAATCACCATGGACAGGGCTGCCACACGCAAACTGCGCCGCCACAAGCCATCCATTTGAGCCGACAGGCTGCCATTGTATTTATTCTCTGCCAGTTGCTTCATGCCTATGGAAATGGCGATATTACGTATCGCAGAAAATCCCAGCAAATTGGTCGCGGCACGCAAATCACCGATTTTTCGCCCCTGAGGATTGAACAAGACAGAATTACTCAAATGCAGCACTTTGGCTGACAAAACAGGCTCGGTGCCGATAATACGTGCAACCATGTCAGTAGAAATATCCGGCTGGCTTAGTGCCTTCCTTATCTTCATGGTCGCCCCCAGGGATGTGGGGAAGACCAGTTTTTTGGCAGACAACTCTGCAGTAAAGGCTTCCAGGAAAGCAAATTCAGTCTTTTTTTGGTCTGTCATGATAGCAATAAGAATGCCGACGATTTTTTATTGTACCTTGGCAAATCCTTTTTTTAAGGCTTGGCAACGCCTGCTTACATGATTTTTCAATTCCAACCTTGGCTAGCAATATCTGGGTGGATGAAATCTATCCCTTCATCATCCTTATGCCACCGCTTGATCCTGCCTACATGCATTTCGTCGCAAAGCTGAAGCCAGCATAATTGCGAAAGCATATTCTGTATCCATTGCAGCACTGACTAACACAAAGAAACCAAGGAAACCAAGATGAACTCTACTCAAATCGACCAAATCTTAATATTGCTGCGTAAAAGCGCCCATGAGTTTTATTATTTTTGCCGCAAAGCCTTTGTCGCAGCGATGGCCTTGCCGCTGCCGCATTTACTGGTGATATGCCTGGGAATTGCGGTCGCCCTGATGATTTTGCCACTGGCATTGAGCATTTTCATTGCCTTCATGATCTTCAAGCTCATCGTCATCTTGCTGGCAATTCATCTTAAAAGAAACCAGCAGCAGGCAAATCAACTACATAAAGAACTGTAAGGGCAGGATTGGTGCCGGAGTCGTGCAAAACTATTCCGGCACGGATATTAAATTAACGATACAGATTGATTGCGTCCCGCGTTTCCAGGGCGACACGGCGGATAGCCCCTGCCGCGCTTTCGGTGGCGACAGGCTTGGCATACAAAATGGCGCGTGAAGAATTAATCATCATCCCTGTGCCCGCTGCCGTTTTGCCTGCCTGTACAGTAGCCGCCACATCCCCACCTTGTGCGCCTATACCAGGCACCAGCAAGGGCATATCGCCGATCACTTCACGTACCTGTGCCAGCTCTTTCGGGAAAGTGGCACCAACCACCAGCGCACACTGGCCATTGGTATTCCATTTATCGGCCACCAACTGGGCAACATGCTGATACAGAGGCTTGCCGCCAACATCAAGAAATTGCAGGTCCGAGCCGCCAGCATTTGATGTGCGGCATAGCACGATGGCCCCACGGTCTTTCCATTCCAGATAAGGTGCGACGGAATCAAAACCCATGTAAGGATTGACGGTCACAGCGTCGGCGTCATAACGCTCGAAAGCTTCACGTGCATACTGTTCTGCTGTGGCACCGATATCGCCACGCTTTGCATCGAGTATTACCGGGATGTGTGGATAAGCTGTCTTGATATAGCGGCAGATTTCTTCCAACTGATCTTCAGCGCGCAGAGCTGCAAAATAAGCGATTTGCGGTTTAAAAGAGCAAGCCAGGTCGGCTGTGGCATCGACCACGGTTTTACAGAATGCATAAATGGCATCTGGCTTGCCCGCCAATTCGGTCGGAAAGCGGCTGACATCTGGATCAAGGCCTACGCATAGCAGGGAATTATTGGCTGTCCAGGCAGCAGAAAGTTTTTCGATGAAAGTCACAGTTTTACCTCTTACAGTGGTGCGTGGCAGTGCACGCGCAATGGGCGACATTATACCTTGCGCAACAGCCAGGAAAGTTCAGGCTTATTTACCTAAACGCCACACGACACCATCAAAAACTGTTTATCATGCCTGCATACCATCGATTCATGAATTTGCCAGAGTGCCAAAATGAAAACACACGCAGGAAAACCCGTCAACATGCTGGCACTGGAAAATCAATTTTGCTTCGCCCTGTATTCATCCTCCCTCGCACTTACCAAGGCTTACAAGCCCATCCTTGATGCCCTGGGCCTGACGTATCCGCAATACCTCGTCATGCTGGTCTTATGGGAGCAGGATGATGTGCTGGTCAAAGACATAGGCCATGCCCTGTTCCTTGATTCCGGCACACTGACTCCCTTGCTGAAACGCCTGGAAGCCAATGGCCTGTTGCAACGCCACCGCGACGAGAACGACGAGCGCCAGGTCAGAATCACTTTGACACCAGCAGGCAAGAATCTGCGAAATGCAGCCCTCGAAATCCCGCAAAAAATCCTTTGTGCCAGCGGGCAAAGCAAAGAAACCCTGATGGAATTGCGTAGCCAGCTCAGTGATTTACGCAATGAATTACTAAATCCTTAACATTTTCTGTAGATTGAACTACTCTGGCTTATTGATGCTATCGCGATGATAGAAAAAGACAATCGCAATTTAGATTGCACACAATTAAATTGTTCGCTATAGTTCATCCATCGACTCAGCAGTCGAATTAAATAAACCGATTAAATTTATATCAGGAGTTCACCATGCAAGTACTTTACACAGCAAATGCAACAGCAACTGGCGGTCGTGATGGCCGCGCCGTTTCCAGCGACAATCAACTTTCCGTTAAATTGACGACACCAAAAGAACTTGGTGGCGCAGGCGGCGAAGGTACCAACCCTGAGCAACTATTTGCTGCTGGTTACTCTGCCTGCTTTATCGGCGCGATGAAATTTGTTGCTGCCGCTGGCAAAATCGCCCTGCCCGCTGATGTATCCATCAATGGTCTGGTTGGCATAGGCCCGAACGGCAAAGGCGGTTTTGGTTTGGCCGTAACTTTGAACGTCAGCCTGCCAGGCATGGACCGCGCTGCAGCAGAAGCACTGGTACAAAAGGCACATGAAGTTTGCCCCTACTCCAACGCGACACGCGGCAATATCGAAGTGACATTGAATATCGTGTAATTTTGGGGCTGTCGGGCCCAAAAAAACAAGCATCAAGGCTTGCAGAATGATTGTTCTGCAAGCCTTTTTCATTTTGCCCTTGCCCCAACTTCGGCAAAAAATCCCCGCAATGTAAAGCGTGCTTGACATGCTCATTTTTTGAGGTATGATGACAAGCATGCTTTACATTCATCCAGATAAAACTCCGTGCTGAATTGAATTCAGCCATGCCCGCTTCCAGGGCATTTTTTATGCCTCAGCATGTAAAGCAAACTTTACTTATTTCATCTGCCATCTACCAGTCTGGAGAAAACCATGCGTGAGAAACAAGCCAAGGCCCTCTATTTCCGCGAGCTGTTTGCGACGCTCGGCCTGTATTGCCTGTTTGTATCGGTCAGCAGCATCTACGCGGACTCAGTTCCGGCTGGACCGTTGCGCAGCCTGCTAATTGCCAGCCCCATCCTGCCAGCCTTATTGATGGTATGGACCATCATCCGCCAATTCCAGCGCATGGATGAATATGTACGCATCTGGTCCCTGGAAAACCTGGGCATGGGCGCAGCATTCACAGCCGCCTTCTCCCTCAGCTATGGTTTCATGGAAATCACCGGCTTCCCCAGGCTTAGCATGTTTGCGACCTGGTCTTTGATCATGGGGTCCTGGGGCGTGATTACCTGTCTGCGCAGCTGGAAAGAAAAATCGCAATGAAAAACATCGTCAGGGAATTGCGCACCCAGCGCGAATGGAGCCAGGCCCAGTTGGCCGACCTGCTGGAAGTATCACGCCAAACCGTCAATGCGATAGAAACCGGGCGCTACGACCCCAGCCTGCCATTGGCTTTCAGCATTGCCAAACTGTTCCAGCTACCGATAGAAAAAATATTCGAAGCTGAATAAAACAAGGCTAGTAAAGCAGCCCGTTTCATCCTGAAAACTCAAGAGACTTATTATCATGCACATCAAGAACTTCATTCGCGCATTCACTTTCAGCGCATTCAGTTTATTCTGTTCCATATCCCATGCGGTTGAGGCGGTAAATCACTTTCAAGTAGGCAGCATGCATGTAGAGCGCCATGGCAAGCAGGGTACACCCATGATACTGATACCCGGACTTGCCAGTGGTGCCTGGGTGTGGCAAGACACAGTCCGACAACTGGAAAAAGATCATGTCCTGTATGTAGTCACCCTGGCCGGGTTTGACGGTCAACCTGCAACTGAAGGCCCGCTGCTGGAAAAAGCCAGGGCATCACTGCTTGACTTGATACAGACGCAAAAAATCGACAAACCCGTACTACTCGGCCACAGCCTAGGTGCCACGCTGGCAATCTGGTTTGCCCAGCAACATAGTGAATTAATACGTGGCGTCATTGCGGTAGATGGTTTGCCAGTTTTCCCCGGCACCGAGAACACGCCTGCAGACCAGCGCCCCGCCCTGGCGGCCCGCTTTAAAACACAAATGACAGCGCCAACCCCGGAAATATTCGCGGCGATGCAGTTGCAGTACATGCGTACGATGGGTGTCATTGATGAAAATCTCGCGCAAAGTACCGCCAGGCACACCAGCAAGAGCGACCCGGTAGCCACGGCCAACTATGCCAGTGAAATCGTCGCCATGGATTTACGCAAGGACATGCACAAAGTCCTGGTGCCCCTGCTGGAAATAACCCCTTACTACGCAACCGATTTTGCCTCGCGCAATATCAGCCTGGAAGCCAAGAATGCTTACTACCTATCCCTGCTGCACGGCGCACCCCAGTTGCAAGTCGTCGCCATTAACCATTCTCGTCATTTCCCCATGCTGGATCAACCCCAGGCATTTGCTGAAGCACTCAATCAGTTCTTGAAAACCGTGAAATGAGTTTGCGCCGTAAGCATCAATAAAAAATCCCTTGCACTATCACGGCGCAAGGGATTTTTAGCTTCAGCATGCACTACATCAATGATGTGCCGTCTGATTCAAAGGCTTGGCTGTTGCCTTGATTTCTATGGTTTCACGCTTCTTGTCCTTGCCTTCAACAACCAGGGTGACAGGTACTACATCGCCATCCTTGACCTGGGCTTTCAAGTCCAGCAGCATGATGTGATAGGAACCTGGCTTGAGTTCTACCACCTTACCAGCAGGCAGGTCCAGGGTATCGATAGCGCGCATCTTCATCACATTGTCGGCCATTTCCATTTTGTGGATTTCGACAACACCTGCCACAGGCGAACGCACTTCCAGCAAGCGTGCTTCCTTGACAGACTTGATTTGCATAAAAGCACCCGTTGCCTTTTGCTGCGCCACAGTTGCGCGTACCCAGGCGTCACTGACCGTAACCTGCGCCTGAGCAGAAATAGCCAACACGGAAGCAGCAACTGCCGTCATGATTTTATTGATATTGTTCATATTATTTTCCTTAAAATTAATCTGCAAATTCGTAGTTTAGGCAGCCATCAGTGCTCGCAAATCTGCCGCACATTGTTCTGCTGTTTGTTCATGCTTTAAAGCCAGGCGAATTTTTCCCTGCGCATCAAACACATAGCTAATGGAAGTGTGGTCCATCGTATAAGAACTGCCACTGGGCACTTTCTGGTAAAACACCTTGAAGTCAGCCGCAATTTCCTGTGTTTGTTTCAAGTCCCCATACAGGCCAAGAAAGTCAGGGTCAAATGCTTTCATATATTGTGTCAGCAATTCCGGGGTATCTCTTTCCGGGTCTATCGTAATGAAAATCACCTGCAATTGCTCTGCCTTGTCAGCCAATAATTTGCGTATATGAACAGCACGGCTCAAGGCCGTAGGGCAAACATCCGGGCACTGGGTAAAGCCAAAAAATATCAGCAGGCACTTGCCCTTGAAACTGGCCAGGCTGTAGTCCTTGCCATCATGCCCGCGCATGAGAAAATCTTTGGCATAGGCGGCACCAGTAATATCTATACCATTGAAGGGCACAGGCGTGCGGCTGCAAGCCAGCAATGACATGCTGCCCAGTAGCGTCAATACGGAACGACGTTTCATTTCGGTTTCTTTTCTTCATTCACCATCAAGAATGGCGATGGATTGATGTCGTTCTACCCATATAAAACTTTCTACAGGTAGAACAGGAAGTGACTCACATCAGATAGACAGGCGGACCACGCGGCTGCGCCGCAGTCCAGATGAAAACAGCATGAGGGGACTGATAAAACAATGGCGGCGTTGCCAATGCAACATTACCCGGCGGCACATCCGCAAACTGCCCAGGCAACAAAAAATCATGGCCCGCATGCGGCACGCAATAAGCACAATGCGCAGCCATATGCTGCTGGTCCTGCGCAGACTTGCCAGCCACCAGCTTGATCAGTTTGCCGGTCACGACATCAATAAATTTGACACCCTCGACACTACAAACCTCCACCACACCAGGCTTGCCAACTGCCCTGACATCCACGACCATCCCGCCAGCCATGGCTGGCAGCAAGCCATTGAACAACAAGGCAAAACAAGCTAGCCATATCGTCAATTGTCTGAGTCGGATAGAAATACGCATGGGCAGATTATAACCAATGCAAGCACAATTGAAAAACAAGTGTAAGCGTCCAGCCGCCCCACCTATAAAAAAAGTTATAGCTGTGTAGAGTTCGGAAATGGCAGCAGCGAATCGATCTGGTTGTTAGGGCACGTCGGGAGACGTTCTAGGACGCTGGTCAGCCATTGCATCGGATCAAGGCCATTGAGCCTGGCGGTGCCCAGCAAGGTCTGGATGGCGGCAGCACGGCGGCCGGCGCGTTCTGAGCCGGCGAACAGCCAGTTCTTCTTGCCTATGGCAATCGGACGTATCGCGTTTTCGACCGCATTGTTATCGATCGGCAGCGTGCCCGAATCGATATAGCGCACCAGCGCCGGCCAGCGTTTGAGTGCGTGCTCAATGGCCTTGCCCGTGCCGCTGCCTGGTGCGACAGCTTGTTGCATCGTCTGCAGCCAGGCATGCAGTTCAACCAGTACCGGCCTGGCTTGCGCTTGCCGTAGTTGCAGGCGCGCTTCGGCCGTCTCGCTCGCAGCCTGTTGCTCAATGGCGTACAGTGTTGCGATGCGGCGTAGTGCCTCGGCCGCCACCGGGCTGCCGTTGGCCGCATGTAGCTCGAAGAACCTGCGCCGCACATGGGCCAGGCAAGCCAGTTCGGTCACGCCATCGGCGAACAGTGCCTTGTAGCCGGCATAGTCATCCACCATAAGATGGCCGCGCCAAGTACCGAGGAAGGCGCGTGCGTGAGCACCGGCACGGCCGCTCTGGTAGTCAAACACGATAATGGGTGGCCCCTGGTCCAGATGGTTGGAGCGATAGGCCCACAAATAGGCGTGTTTGGTCTTGCCCTGGCCGGGATCAAGCTGGCGTACCGGGGTCTCGTCGGCGTGCAGGCAAGGCCGTTGCCGCAGCAGTTTGGCCAAGCGCTCGCTTAAGGGCTGCAAAGCCACGCCGAGCTTACCTATCCATTCTGCCAACGTAGAACGCGCCAGCGGCACCCCTTGGCGGGCAGCGATCTGTTCCAGCCGGTACAGGGGCAAATGATCGGCAAACTTGCTGACCGCAACCCAGGCCAACAAACCGGGAGCGGCGAGGCCACCATCGATCACCGCTGGCGGGATCGCCGCAGCGGTGACCGTGTCGCAGCCACGGCAGGCATATTGAGGACGAATATGGCGATGCACAAAGAAGCGTGCTGGTTCGACATTGAGTTGTTCGCTGACGTCTTCGCCGATCTTGACCAGGTCGCGCCCGCAGGCTGCACATTGGCAAGAGCTTGGTTCATGGCGGTACTCAATGCGCGGCAGTTCGCTGGGCAGCGGCTGGCGACCGGCACGGCTGCGCGGCTTGGCCGGACGTGGCGCTTGTAGCGCCTCCAGTTCGGCCTCCATCGCCGCCAGGTCCGTATCGATGGTTTCGTTGAACATATCCAGTTGCTCGCCGCTGTAGGCTTCGCTGGCCTTGCCGAAACGGATGCGCTTGTGATGCGCCAGTTCCAGCGTCAGTGCCTTGATCTTGATGTCCTTGGCGTGCCCAGCGGCACTCAACGCATCCTGCTGTCTCTGCAGGACGTGTAGTTGGGCATCCTTCGCAGCGATCAGCTCGTCCTTCTGGGCCAGCATGGCCTGCAACTGCGCAAGGAGCGCAGGGTCGGCGTTGGTATGGGCGAGTTGTTCGAGCAGATCCATGGCGCCATGTTAACAGAATCGCGTCGAAGTTAACAGGGACTTGCTACAGTGCCCAGGCTGCCGGAGCCGGTGCCGACAAGCGCTGCCAATCGACGCCGGCCACCAGCCACTGCCATTGCTCGGCGGTCAATTGCCAACTGAGCTCGCCAGGCTTGGGCCAGACGAATTGACCACGGTGCAGGCGGCGCACGCACATCCACACGCCGTTGCCATCCCAGCACACCACTTTGAGGCGTGTGTGGCGCCGGTTGCTGAATACGTAGGCAGTACCGTCGCAAGGCGCACGCCCCAGGGCTTGCTGGACGTAGGTTGACAGGCGGTCGATCCCGGCGCGGATGTCGACCGGCTGCACAGCCAGCCAGATGGCATCTGCCTGCCATTGCATCACAGGCCACGCAGCAGGTCGGACAGCCAGTCCGCCTTGACCTCGGGTGGCAGACGCAGTTCCCAGCCTTGCGGGCTGCGCAACACCAGTCCCATGGAACCAGACCCAGCAGGCGTCACTTGCAAGGGTAATAGCTGAATGCCGGGCTGCTGCGATTGGAATGGCTTATTCTCAACGGACTGTTCGGCGATGAGTGTGCGCCGCCAATAGTCGAAGGTGGCGAACTTGAGGCCTGCACTTACGCAAAAGGCGCGCTGGCTCAGTGCACTCTGCTGCCATTGGGCGATGTGTAGCTGCCACTGCTGCCGCTTGGTTTGATCTCGTTTCATGTCGCTCCTCTTTACTTGTGATGGGAGCGTGAGTCTGGATGAGGTCATCGTTCAATGCTAGGTGGGGCGGCTGGACGCTTACAAACAAGTCACCAAAAGACAGGCCAATCAGGCTCAGACAAAAAAAGGGGCGCCTCTACCCATATATAAGCGCCCCTCTCAACTTGCATCCTAACTACATCAAACTCACATCAACAACAAAGCCCCCGTTTCCAGTTGCGGCCTGTTATGCAAAGCCTGGCCCTTGTTATTGTTAAAATCACCAGCAGCCAGGCTGGTCTGAACAACACCCAGACCTATGCCAGTCAGGTTACCATTCAAGCCATACTGGTAACTGAGATCGCCACCGATAGCAACCGTGTTCGAACCGTACAAGTGCGCATCCAGCATCGAGGTCATGACAGCCCATTGATTCAGGCCAGGCGTGGCCGCCAGGCTGGCATCAAACTTCTGGACCAGCTTGGTGAAATCAAACACTTCCACCTTGCTATTTTTGGTCTTGTCAGTTGATGCCGCATCATAATCACCACCTTCAGTGATGAATTGCAGGCGGTCTACACCACGCAAGCCCTGATTGGCATACCAATCTTTGAGAGTGATACTGTCGCCCTGGCCCAGCTTCAACACCAGGTCCATGCCGGATTTGCTCAGTGACAGGTCAGCATATTTAATGCCATTGCCCAGAGAAATCGTATTGCCATTGACCTTGTTGTTTTTGTAGATGTCAGCGCCATCACCACGGTTAAAGGCAAATACATTCATACCCTGGCCTGGGTCTATGGTGTCATTGCCCTTGCCACCGGCATACCAGTGATTGCCGACATTCATGGTGATCGTATCGTCACCATCACCAGCATCAACCACCTTGTTGCCGTAATCACCTGTAATCAGATCATTGCCAGCCCCGCCTTGCGCAACATCGTTGCCGTTGGCAAGAGTGATGGTGTCGACACCGCTACCGCCGTTGATGTAGTCATTGCCGTAACCGGCGCTGATGATATCGTCGCCATTACCGCCATACAGGGTGTCGTCATAGTCACCACCGTCGAGAATGTCATTGCCATCACCACCATCAAGCATGTCGTTGCCATTGCCGCCGGTCAGCTTGTCGTCACCAGCCCGGCCATACAGGATGTCTATGCCATCACCACCATCCAGCGTGTCCTTGCCTTCGCCGCCATCCAGGGTGTCGTTACCACTGCTGCCGTCAAGCAGGTCATCGCCATCTTCACCATACAAGGCATCATTACCGCTTTGACCGTACAGTCTGTCATTGCCAACACCGCCATAAGCCACGTCTTCCCCATTGCCGCCGTCAAGCTTGTCATTGCCATAGCCGCCATACACGGTGTCATTGCCATCAACACCAAAGATGGTATCGTCATTGCGCCCGCCCCTGACCACTTCTGCCGCATTGCCACCATTGACAGTGACTTGCTTGACCAGCAGGTCATCCCAGCTCACCTGCTTGCCATCGGCGAGTATAAATTTCTCGATAGGGGAAATGACTTTGCCTTGCGCATTAACAGTGACTTCAAAGTCAAGGCCCTGGCTGGCATCACCTTCAGCATTAATGGCGCGGATTTGGGCAATTTTCTTATTACCTACCGTCACTACAGAACCGATGAGGTTATCGAGACTTAAGCCACTGGCGAAATTGAGGCTGTCAACACCAGCAGTATCACTGATGAAGTCGAGGCCATCGCCCTGAGCATAGAAATACTGGTCATCACCAGCATCACCATTCAAAACGTCATTACCGATACCACCAGTCAGACTGTCATTGCCTGCACCACCAGACAGGGTGTCAGCACCAGCGCCACCACTCATGACATCTGCAACAGAAGTGCCACTCAAGACGTCTGCTGCATCGGTGCCGCTCAGTCCACCAGGCGTTGCACCTGCAATATGCAGGACCAGTTTGCTGCTTGCTGTCAGACCGCCCTTGTTTTTGACCTGGATAGAAATAGACAAGTCACCCACAGCAGCATGATCAGGCGTGCCGTTCAGGATTTTAGTCTGCGCATCAAATGTCAGCCAGGCTGGCAATGGCTTGCCATCGGCCAGTGTCGCGCTGTAAGTCAATACATCACCCGCATCTGCATCGGTAAAGCTACCCGCTGGCAAGGCAAAGCTGAAGGCTGCTTTCTCTGTCAAGGTCTGGTCAGCCAAAGTCTTGGCAGCGACTGGGGCAGTATTTGGCGCGACATATTCCGCCACATGCAAGTTCAGCGCTGTTTTAGCTGTCAGACCACCCTTGTCCTTGACTGAGATCGACAATGACAAATCACCTACCGCATAATGATCTGGCGTGCCGCTCAGGGTATTGCTGACAGGGTTAAATGTCAGCCAGGCTGGCAGAGGTTTACCGTCTGCCAGTGTAACGCTGTAAGTCAGCACCTCGTCAGCATCCGCATCCTTGAATGTGCCTGCCGGTATGGCATAGCTAAAGACCGCATTCTCTGTCACGGCTTGATCTGACAGGGTTTTGACGACGACTGGTGCAGTATTTGGTGCGACATATTCCGCCACGTGCAGATTCAGGTTTGTCTTCGCTGTCAGGCCGCCTTTGTCCTTGGCGACAATAGACAAAGACAAATCGCCCACCGCAGCATGATCTGGCGTGCCGCTCAAGGTTTTGGTGATGGCATCAAACGTCAACCAGGCTGGCAGTGCCTTGCCATCAGCCAGAGTGACGCTATAGCCCAATACATCACCCTTGTCAGCATCAGCAAAGAGCGTATCAGGGATAACAAGTGTAAAGACTTTTTTCTCGGTCAGCGTCTGGTCTGCCAGACTTGCCTTGACCTCTGGTGCAGTGTTGGCATCAGCTTCTGCAATCACTTTCAAACTGAATTCCAGGCTGGCAGCAAGCTGCCCTTCATCTTTGGCAGTGACCCTGACAGACAAATCTCCAACGTTGTCGTGCCCTGGTGTGCCTGTCAATGTCTTTGTCTTAGCATCAAATGTCAGCCAGGCAGGCAAGGCGTCGCCATTGGCCAGACTAAGGCTATAGCGCAGCACATCACCCACATTGGCATCACTAAATAACTGATCAGGCAGCGTCAAACTGAATGCCTTCTTCTCAGTGATTTTTTGTTCTGCAATCGTACCTGTCACCGTCGGTGCAATATTGCTGCCCAGGGAAGGCCGTCCCGGTGCGCGCAGCATCATTTCATTCAGGCTGAGCTTGCTGCCGTCGGCAAACTCAAAAGTCTCGATACCGAAGTTCTTGCCCTCATCACCATTAGCGAGCACGATGCGTACACCCTTACCCTGGCCCCAGGAAATATTCAAGGTCTGGTGCGGGGTATCGGCCTCAAAAAGCCCCCACGAGAATTGCAGGTCACTCAAATTAATACCCGCCTCGAAGATCACCGTATCTTTTGGTAAATTACTCTGATCGATATCGACGTCAAATGCCCCCTCAGCCGGGAATTGCATGCTGGTCCGGTTGGCAACGCCAGCGTCATAAATCACATCCCAGCCTGCATCACCGGCAGACAAACGATACCAGTCCCCCTGCGCGCCACCGTTCATGAAATCATTGCCATCGCCACCGATGATGTCATCGCGACCGCCTGTACCCAGCAAGGTATCGTCGCCAGCGCCACCATATACCAGGCAACCAGAAGCACCATCATCGTTTTGATAGAAGACAGATTCCACATCATTGCGGCTGGCATTAAAGTCCTGAATTTTGGGATTGAACAAAGTCCATTTGACCCATTCCTGCAAAGGCCCGAACTTGCTGATCCCGCTATCAACAAAGTCATCACCGCCGCCTGCGTCAATGATTTGATAACCAGTGGCGTCCCAACCGCCAGCTGCATAGCTGTACAAGATATGATTGTTTGAGCCACCCGCACGGATGTCTTCCATGCTCATGGAGATCGTCGTAGTTTTTTGAATATGACGTTCATACACCGTCGTCGCGACTGAGCCAGCGTTGGCCACATAGGTAGATGGCAAGTGTTGATATTGATTAAAATACCCAATCTCTTTCTTGACTTCGCCAGTAACAGGATCGATCTTATCGACATAAATTGGCGTACTACCTGACGGGTTATCAAAACCGACACTAGTCTTCCTTAATTCATCCAATTCTATCTTGCGCACCAGGACCGGATCTTTACTTACATATTTGCCATACGACATTTGGACAGTTGTACTGGTCGTCACATCACCCAGCACTGTCGTCGCTATGTCACGAACCGGGTTCAACGCAGTAATTTCTGCCTCGTCTGAAATGGTTTTGCTGATCGTCGGCGTGAGTGTGATAACTCTATTGCTCTCACTTACCCAAACGCCGCCATCAGAGTAGTTGCTGACATTGGTTACCCCGGCGCTATTTCCGACAGCGAGATACTTTTGATGGGCCGCCAGGAACTTAGTGCGATATTGCTCAATTTTTTGCGCACTGCTACTGCCCGGTGTGACTGGCGATGATGCGGCCATTACACTGGCGACAGAAGCAAGGCTGCCCGTCGCCGTCCTGATATTCCACTGCGCACCACTGGCAAAATAATTATTGACCGTCAAGCCATCGTCACTACCATTGATGCTCACATATAAGTTGTCACCCTGGCGTTGCACCGTCAGGTCGCTCAATGCGACACCTGCTTTCAGGCTGATCAGGTTGCTTTCACCTTCCACTTCCAGGACCACATCCTGGCCATCACCCCGGCCAAACAAATAGGTGTCCATGCCATGGCCGCCAGACAGCAGATCATTGCCGGCACCGCCATCAATAACATCATTACCCTTGCCACCATAAATCTTGTCACTGGCGACAGAGCCATTCAGGGCGAGTGCATCAGTAAAAACCATATCCATGAACTGGTTATGTTTGAGCAAGCTGCCATCCGCAAACTGATACGAAGTATTCGCCAGACTCAGACCATCTTTCAGTAGTATCTGGTCACCCGCATTACCGATTTGAACTTGCAGGTAAGTGCCGTCTGATTTTGTCAACACATGTGCTTGCAAATCAGATATCTGTATGCCAGCTGCAAACCTGATCGTGCTCTTGCCCTCAGCATCAACGATGGTATCAACTCCATCGCCTTTCTTGAACAGATAGGTATCGTCCCCGGCACCACCAAGCAAGGTATCATTACCAGCACCACCAGACAGCGTGTCATCCCCCCCCAGGGCCTCGATGACATCGTTGCCTTTGCCACCAGTCAAACGATCGCCATTGCCAGTGCCGTTCAGTGTTTGCGCACCACCCTTTAGCGCCAGGATGTCGTCGTGACCAAGCTTGCTGCCGTCAGCAAATTCATAGGTCCCGATGATACCGTTGGCCCCGGCAAGTATCGTTACCTGGTCAGTATCGCCATAGGCAATGATCAAGTCCACACCATCCTCGCTCACACTGACGCGCAATTGATCCGCCCTGATGCCCGCACCAAAACGCAAGATATTGAGAGAGCTGCTGGCGCTATCCTTATTGCCGCCATCAACTATCGTATCTTTGCCGTCGCCGAGATTGAACACATAGGTATCGTCGCCATAATCGTCGATCATCCGGTCGTCACCAGCACCGCCCTGGTAAGTATCGTCACCGTACCCGCCCAGCAGGATGCCATTGCCAGCACCATCCACCAGGCTGTCGTTACCATAACCCGCATTGAGCACATTATTGCCCTGGCCGCCTTGCAGCACATCATCATCTTCACCGCCAAACAACCTGTCGTTGCCTGCACCGCCTGTCAACGTGTCATTGCCTTCGTCACCAAAGAACAAATTGTCACCCAAGCCGCCGGTGATGCTGTCATCACCAGCCAGACCATGTATGCGTGCACCGCCGTCAGCAGCCTTGATCTGGTCATTGCCAGGTGTGCCATCCACGGCAACCACAACGGCAGAACCCAGTTTGGCAATGGCCTCCTTGTTCAGGACACTGCCATCGTTAAAACTGATACTGCTGATCTTGTCGAGATTATTTTTACCGTTTTGTATTGTGATGGTGTTAGTGCCGCTCTTGAATACCAGGTCTTGCGGATTAGCCGCACTTGTCAGACTAAAATCGGCAATGCTAAAGCCAGCACCCAGCTTCAGCACCGTGCCACCGCTGGCATCCTTGATCAAGGCATCGACAGGGCTGCTGCCTTGCTTGCTGATGTAATAAGTATCATCACCAGCGCCACCATCCATGGTGTCTGATTCGCCGCCATACAGGCTGTCATTACCCGCAGCACCCAGCATGCTGTCATTGCCGCTTGTGCCATAGATGCGGTCATCCACCGAGGTGCCCTGTAAGACATTGTTGCCGTTCACCGCCGTTGCCTGCTTCACTTCCACACCTTTGGCCAGCAACTCTGTATAACTCAGGCTGCTATTGTCCGCAAACACCACCTTGTCCAACGCACGGCTGGACTGCAAATTCTGGATATCTGTCGCCGACAATTTGATGGAGTCGCCCGATGCCAGCTTCAACTGCAATGAACCACCCACAGTCGTCAGGCTGACATCCTTGGCGGTGATACCTGCCCCCATGACGATACGATTACCGCCGATTGCGACCTGGCCGCTGGCACTCAGACCTGCGTCATTGATGTCGTCGTTGCCGTCACCTAGATTGAAGCGATAGACATTGTTACCATTGCTGCCTTTAATCTTGTCATTACCCGCGCCGCCAGTAACGGTCGCCGCACCGCCATTGGCGGTGATGCGGTCATCACCCATACCACCAGCGACGGTATCATCTTTGGTATTGGACTCAATATCCATACCTTTGGTTGAATCCATCAATTGCTGGTGGGTGATCATCTGGCCGTCAGCAAAACGATAGCTGGAAATCGTGCCGCCAAAACCACCCTTGATGACAATGAAATCACTATCAGAGTAGCCAAGTATCATGTCACCCGAATCAGCCTTGCTGACCTTCAAACTCGCCTTACTGATACCTGCACCAAACTCAATGGTGTTGCTGCCTGCACTGTCCTGAATACCATCGGTTTGATTTTGCTGTACTCCTGAATCACCGACATTAAAGTGATATGTATCATCGCCCTCTCCACCTTCCAGAATGTCGATGCCCACACCGCCATCCAGCGTATCCTTGCCACCATCACCTTTAAGATAATCATTGCCATTACCACCTACCAGCAAGTCATTACCCTGGTTGCCGCCTTCTACACTTTCGCTACCGTTGTCACCATACAGAGTGTCATCACCCTCACCACCTATGACGGTATCATTGCCACCGCCGCCATCAACGATATCGTCACCAGCCTGTCCATCAAGATAATCATCGCCATAATTGCTGCCCAGTTTAGCCAGATCGGTCTTGGCATCATCACCATACAGGCTGTCGTTACCTGTGCCACCCAACAAGGTGTCTGCCAGCCCACCACCGACCAGGGTGTCATTCCCCTCACCACCATCGAGATAGTCAGAACCATGCAAACCGGCTTCCAGGATTTTTTTATCCTTGACGTAACCATCGCCCCACAAGATGTCATTGCCATTGCCGCCGGACAAGCTGTCGTCACGACCACCGCCGGTGAGGGTATCATTACCATCGCCACCATCGAGCAAATCATTGCCATGTATGCTTAGTGCTGTGCGCTTGTCATAGATGTCATCGCCATAGACATCGTCGTCGCCTTCACCACCGATGACGGTATCAGCACCGCCCTGGCCAAACAGAATATCGTCGCCCTTGCCACCATCAATAAGATCGCCAGCATGCAGGGCGGCTTTGACTTCCCATGTATCAATTACGTCGCCATTGAGAAGAGGTACATAGTGAGCTGGTGAGCTGTCGCCATAAATCTCATCCTTGCCTTCGTCACCGCTCAGGATGTCTGCTCCACCACGGCCCCAGATCATGTCATCGCCACTTCCCCCATGCACAAAGTCGCTACCATGAGATGCAAAAATGTGATCCTGGCCAGCACCGCCGTCTATCGTGCTGCCTACGTCTATAATGGACGGGTCATTGAGCAGGAATTCATGCTTGATGGGGTGATAGATGCCATCGTTCTTGTGATCAACTTTCATTGTTCCCTGAATAATATGAGCGACTGTCTCATAGTTCTCAGATGCAAGAATTTTAAAAGTTTGACCTGTAGCCAAAGGATACTTGATTTGTGCACCGGGATTTTTTTCTAAGATTTCTAAAATCGCGTCAGTTGTCCACTCTTTTTTGATTTCCCAATCGGGATTCGCATTCAACTTCACGTCGAGTGTGGAGCTAATGGGGTAATTTGTGGAACCCAGAGTTATCAACCCAGTTGAATCGGTTATTGTGATATTGCTTTCGCCATTGCTCCATGAAAACTTCCAGAAATCACTGCGTCCTGTATATTTCAAACCGAAATTTCGCAGGGTTATCCAACCACCAATTGCGAAAATCCAATCATCGCCATCGCCACCATTGATCGTGTCTTTGCCACTACCATCAACAATAATATCGTCGCCCTCGTCGCCATTGAGCAAATCATTCCCTCTGCCAGCGGATATCTGGTCGTTGCCACTCCCACCATTGATGACGTTATTGTCGCTTCCTTGTGAATGCGGTATTTCTTTACCATTGGCACCATCTATTTCCCCTGCGGCTAATTGATCATTTCCGGTGCCGCCATCCAATGTGTCATCACCCCAACCTGATTTAAGCATATCATCGCCATCATTGCCTTCAAGCCAGTCATTTCCCCCTTCTCCCAAATTAAACTCTTCTCGAAGAGAGCTATCAATCCGATCGTCTCCCTGCCCACCAATGGCATGGACAGTGAAGTAAGGGAAGTCGACCGAATCGTTTTTTACATCCATCCGATCCCCGCGCCAGACAAGATCGAAGCCCGGCTCGGTTTCGTCAGATTTTGGTCCTTCGAGATCAATACCCAGGTGTTTGTTTTCCCATTTCTTAATGATGATGCTGTCGCTACCGTCGCTGCCTTCTTTTTTGATATACAGGTCTTTACCGCCAGCCTTATCGTCAAGCTCGGTGTAAATATAAGTGACATCATTGATTGTCCCTTTCCAGATACCTTTTGATACCTTCTTGCCGCCTGCCAGGACATTGCCATCAATCTTGATAGAACCACCTTCATCACTGTCGTAGATGGTGTCTTTGCCAAAGCTGCCGTCGAACAAATAGACGTCATCACCTTTACCACCGCGCAGGATGTCATCGCCTGCACCGCCAGTGAGTTGGTCATTGTCGTCATTGCCTTCGAGGTAGTCGTTGCCTTTGCCACCGTCAAGGATATCGTTACCGTTCCCACCAAACAAATCATCACCAACTTGATTGTTTGTTCCTATAATTTGATTATTACTATCGTTACCAAATGCAATGTATTTTGCTTCCGCTTCATTTGTAATCCCGTTTTTTACAGTAAGTGTCTGCAATGGCGCCTGAGTTTCACCCTGACGTGGGGTGCCGCCGTAATATTGGAAGGTGAATATGCGATCACTACGGACACTCTCATCAATAATAGATCCTGATACATCATCTTTTTGATTTTGACGAGTTATGGCGCTAAGCAACACTGCACGGTCAACCAAATAGGTGTCACTAAAATTTGCTTTTCCTGCAGCCAAATCTGTTGCACTTAAATTGCGATCGCTGGTCCACATACCTCCTAGTTTTGAATTGGCATTTTTTAGAATGTCAGTCGTAATATCATCGCTAGCTTTAAGTACGAAGGGGGTTAAATAAACTAGACTTGCCAATACACCAAAATCAGTTTTTGCAGCCAAGCCGTCAGTAGATGGACTAACAATTTTTACTTTATTTAAAAGCAGCTTAAAGTATTCATTGTCTTGCAGCTCCTGAAGTTTTGAATGGAAAAGCAATCGCGTTAGCGCACTGCCTGAACTGTCCCCGATAGCAACATCAGGCACAGAGTCACCCAATAGTGTTTTCCTCAAACCATTCAGAATTCCTTCATACGATGCATCAGTCTTATTCGCACTGGCCTCCAAAAGAGCATTTAACCTTGTAATGTCTAATGAATTATCGAGCTTTGCAAGTGCGTTACCAAGTGCCAAAGCATCCGTTAATTTGTACATGAAATGATTGGACATACCTCCATCAGCAAGAAAAACTCCATCTTCTTGTGAAATAGCAATTCTTTCGCCATACTGTTTAAACCCAATTGGATCCCAATCATTGGTAGTAACGTTTATGCCACCTTTTGCATAGTAATTATTTTGTCTTGCTCCTACCGAATCCAGACTTTCCAAATTCCCATTCATGCCAACTAAGAGTTTTATTTGATTGAATGCAACTTCGATTGCAGATGTGGCAAGCCTGTTAAATCCTGCACTATTAAACGTATTCACACTATTACCACCAAACAACCGTGCAAACGCCGTAGCTAAATAACCACCAAGACTATGCGCATTAACAGATTCAATGGACGTAACATTAACAAGCGAACCTGTTTTATGCGCTTTCACTTTAGGAGCTTTAACAAAGTCGGTATATCGTTCGTCCCCAGCAGGTTCAATGGACTTCATTACTCCAATTTGAGGAACATCTGTACCCTCCAAAGCCGTCTCTAGAAGCCACCAATTAACCATATCTCTAATTTGTAGATATGGAACTCCTTTGAGTGCCAGATCACCGTCATCATCAAAGTCTTGTAATTCTTGTGTACCACGCACAGACACAAAAATCTTGCCTGCAAAATCGGTTCCGGGTAATCCCTCCCAAACAATTGAGTTAAATCCTTCTCCTAAATTTGTGGCAATAGCGTTATACGTTGCCACAATTTTGAAATTCATACCCACATACTTTGCAAGCTCAGGAGTCATTCTGGGGCTTAACAAATCAGCAAGATTATCCCCATATAGCCCTTTAGTCAAACCCACGACATAGCAAGAATCAGCTAAAAGCGCATTGATAAAAATATTATTAATAGTGGTCATTTTTTAATTATTTCGAAATTGAACGATTGATATATGTCAATCCTAGTTGAGAATCAATATTCTCCAGATCTGCAGGCTGACATACAGACGGAAAAAGGAGCGGCTTACTCTCTTCAGATATTTTCAGGGCATTGATGAGCCACCCACCCTTTGCATCAAATCTAAGATAGTGATAGATCGGTTCTTGAGTGTTTGCATCAACGAAAATTCTTTGTGATTCCGTTACTTTTATTGATCCTAGTAAAAACTCAGTACGATTATTACCGCCAAACATAATGGTCTTCCCGTTCGTGACAGGGTTATCAACGATTATCTTTGCCCTGTTTTTACATAGCAATTCAAACTGCTTTGCTACAATAATTTCGTCGATCAAAGGCAGTGGAAACAGAATAACAAAAGACAATGAAAAGGCAGTTAATTTCCATTGAGTTTTATTAATTTTTTTGGTGACGATGACAGCAATAAATAGAACTACCAATAGCCAAATAAAAGCAATGAAAATCAAAAATATAAAAGTCATAAAATTTCCAAATAAAAAACATCAAATAAAAATCGGTCCAAATTGCGTTGCTTTTTACATCTATCATTAATTCATCTTCTTTTTAAAAACTCAAAATCCGTTTGCCCGTTCAAACCCAATTTCTGTGTAAAGTCTGATGTACTTCACCGCTCCCGCCCCGCCTCACTAACCGCCTTCTTCACCGGCGACAACAAATACTCCAGCACACTGCGCTTACCCTGATTAATCTCTGCCACCACTTGCATGCCTGGAGTGGTGTTGAGCTTGTTTCCTTGCCCATCTATCAGCGTCTGCTGGCTCAATTGCACCCTGGCTTTGTAGGTGGCGATGCTGCTGTTGTTACTGCCGTTGCTGTCTGTGCTTTGGCTGCCGTTCTGTTTGCCAACTTCTGTCGCATCTGCACTGACATGTATCACTTTGCCCTTGAGCATGCCGTAACGCTGGAAGGGGTAGGCGGCGAGTTTGATTTGTGCTGACTGGCCTACCTGTACAAAGCCGACATCTTCATTTTTGATTTGCACGTCGGCATACAGTTGCTCATTTTTGGGGACGAGGGTGAGTACCACGCTGCCGGGTTGCACGACTGCACCGGGAGTTGTGGTAGCCAGGTCTTTGATGATGCCGTCTTGCGGGGCTTTGAGTTCCATCAAGCCTTCTTTGTAATTGCTTTTGTCCAGTGTGGGCTGGAGTTGGGCGATGCGTGCGCGGATGTCGGCCAGTTCTTTTTGCAGTTCAGACTGGTAGTTGCTTTGTATCTGGCTGAGTTTTTTTTGTTGTGCATCAATGGTGGCATTGAGTGCGGCAACGCTGGCGTGCTGGGCATCGAGGTCTTTGGATTTTTCCAGTGCTTCGCGCTGTTTGTCGGCGCTGGCGAGGTTGCCGACATAGCCTTCTTTTTCGAGCTTGCTATAGGCGTCTGCGGTTTTCTTATAGGTGGGCAGGGTTTGTTCAAGCTTGCTCAGGATTTCTGAGGCGCTTTTGCGTTCGTGCTCGGCCCTGCTGAGCATGGATCTTTCCTGGTCAAGACTATCAAGATAGGCTTTGCGGTGGGCGTGGTACTGGCTTTGTACTTGTGCGAAGCGGGTGGCGTCATCCCCTGCCTTGATGAGCATGGGCTGGCTGGCGAGTTCTGCTTCGATGCGGCGTACTTGCAGTTGCTGGCTGGCGAGGTCGCTGCTGATGCTGGTCTTGTCGGCACTGGCGAGAGTGGTGTCCAGCCTGGCCAGGACTTGTCCGGCTTTGACGCTGTCGCCTTCTTGTACCAGGATTTCTTTGAGTACGCCTGCTTCTGCGGGTTGCACGATTTTGACCAGCGTTTGCGGCGTGAGTTTGCCTTCAGCCGTGGCAATGATGTCGAGCTGGCCCAGGGCAGCCCAGAGCAGTAGGATGAAGACGAGTAAGCATACTGCCCACAGGACGATGCGGCCTATATGGCTGGGTTGCTGGGTTTGTATGAGTTGTAAAGGGTCATGCCAGCGATTGGGTGGGCGCAGGGGGATGACTTTGGCGGTGCTGGGGGCCGTTGGTGTTGCTGCTGGTGTTGCCTGGTCGGGCTGAGGTGGTTGTGCTTGCTGCATGGTTTCTGTTTTGGGTTGTTGGTACTGTTGCGTTGTTCTTTGTTGTCTTGCTGGTGCTGCGTTTATTGGCTGCGCGGCTGCTAATACGATGGATTCCCGCCTGCGCGGGAATGACGGGATTTAGGGTTGGGGGTTTTCATATTGTGTCCTTTGTCCGTTTGTCGTATTGGGGCTTGTTGCATGTTTTATCTGGGTCCGTCTTTGTTGCTTTGTTCTTTGTTGTCTAGCTGGTGCCCGGTTTATTGGCTGCATGGCTGGTGATACGATGGATTCCCGCCTGCGCGGGAATGACGGGATTTAGGGTTGGGGGGTTTCATATTGTGTCCTTTGTCCGTTTGTCGTACTGGGGCTTGCTGCATGTTTTATCTGGGTCTGTGTTTGTTGCTTTGTTCTTTGTTTTATTCTTTGTTGTCTTGCTGGTGCTGCGTTTATTGGCTGCGCGGCTGCTAATACGATGGATTCCCGCCTGCGCGGGAATGACGGGTTTGGGGCTTGCCGTATTTGCCTTGCTTGCTCTTAACGCCGTCATACCCGCGCAGGCGGGTATCCAGTTCCGGAGCCGTGGACTGTGTATCTGCCGTCCCATTTTTATTCATCAGATAATCGTGGGCCATAGGTCTTGCCATTCGGGGTTTTGTTTTTCTATGAGAGCGATCTTCCAAGCCCTGTTCCATTTTTTCAGTTGCTTTTCTCTTGTGATGGCATTCACGATGTCGTCAAACAATTCGTAATACACGAGGATATGCACACCATATTTTTCTGTGAAACCTGCCACTTGATCATTTTTATGCTGCCAGATGCGTTGCACCAGATTGCTGGTGACACCGATGTACAAAGTACCGTTGCGCTGGCTGGCGAGGATGTAGATGGCGGCTTGCATGATGTTTGTTTACTGATTTTTTATTAGCAATTTATGCTTTGTCTGTTGATCGGGCACTGGATTCCCGCCTGCGCGGGAATGACGGCTTGCTATCGCCATGGTCATGCGGCTGTACTGGCTGGCACAGCCACCGGTGCCGGGTGCATTTGCTGGGCGCCGTTCTCCGTCAAGCGATAGATGGCATCAACCTTGAGACCTTTGGGCAAGCCATGGGTGATGAAGAGCATGGTGACTTTGCCTTTGAGGGCATTGATCGTTTGGGCGAAGTGTTCTGCAGTAGTGGTGTCAAGGGCGCTGGTGGCTTCGTCAAAGATGAGGATGCTGGGGCGTTTGAGCAGAGCACGTGCGATGGCGATGCGCTGCTTTTGGCCGCCAGAGAGACCAGCACCGCGTTCACCGATCTCGGTCTGGTAGCCTTTGGGCAGGCCTTCGATGACGCTGTGGATTTCTGCCATTTTGCAGGCGGCGACGATTTGCTCGAAACCGGCATTGGGGCTGGCCATCTGCAGGTTGTCGTAGATGGTGCCGGAGAACAAGGTGGTTTCTTGCGGTACTACACCAAAGTGGCTGCGCAGTTCATTGGCAGAGAGGTAGCGTATGTCGACGTTGTCGATGAGGATGCGACCCTGGCTGGGTTGGTAGAAGCCTTGCATGAGTTTGGCAAGGGTGCTTTTACCGCAGCCTGAGGGGCCCATGATGGCGATGGTCTGGCCTTGTGGGATGTGGAGGTCAAGGTTTTGATACACGGTGGGCAGGTGTTCGCCATATTTGAAGGCGAGATTGTGGATTTGTATGCTGCCTGCCTTTTTGCTGTCACGGGCGGGGATGACTGAGTAAGGTTCTACGGGGGCATTCATGAGATCGCCCAGGCGGTCTATGGAGAGGCTGGCTTGCTGGAACTGTTGCCACAGGCCGACCAGGCGCAGCATGGGTTGTGACAGACGGCCTGAGAACATCTGGAAGGCGACCAGCATACCAATGGTGAAGGCGGTGTCATGCATGACGGTGTAGGCACCGATCGCGAGTATCAGCAGGCTCATGATCTGCTCAAGCAGGTTGGCGAAGGTGTTGTAGGTGTTGGCCAGTTGTTTGGTGGCGAAGCCTGCTTGCAAATAGCTGGCGAGGTAGCCGCTGTATTTGCTGTTGAGCTGGGGTTCGAGCTGGAGTGATTTGACGGTTTCCAGGCCAACGATATATTCAGTCAAAAACGCCTGGTTGCGGGCACCTTGCTGGAATTGTTCTTGCAGCCTTTGCTGGAACAAGGGGGCAACGACCGCGCTGAGGATGACGATGGTAGTCAAGATGGCCAGGCTGATCAGGGTCAGGGTCACGCTGTAGTAGAACATGATGCCGACGAAGATGAGCAAAAACGGCAGATCAAGCACGAGGGTGACACCAGCACTGGCGATGAATTCGCGTATGGTTTCTACACCATGCAGGCGGGCGGCGATGACGCCGGTGGGCCGGTGCTGGAAGTACATGGGTGGCAGTTTGAACAGGCGTTCAAAGACGGCGGAGCCCAGTACTGCATCAACGCGGTTGCCGGTATGCAGGATGAGGTATTGGCGCAGCCAGGATAAACCCGCAGAGAACAGCATGAAGACGGCCATGCCGATGGCAATGACGATGAGCGTGCTCTGGGTGTGGTGGACGACGACTTTATCGATGATGGCCTGGGTGAATAAGGGGGTGGCCAGGGCAATCAGTTGTATCACCAGGGAAGCCAGCAAAATTTCTTGCCAGAGTTTTTTGTGCTTGAGCAGTTCTGGGATAAACCAGCGAAAACCAAATTTGCGTTGCTGGCTGGCGGCCTGGTCGCTGTCGGGGTCTGCGGCAGAATCTGCCTGCGGGGTGATGCGGGTGATCTGGCCCTGGAAGCGTTCAGTGAGTTCTGTCAGGAGGATGGTGCGGGGGCTGGCGTCTGAGGATTCTACGATGAGGACTTGGCTGGTATCGGCTTGCAGGATCAGGGCGGGGGCTAGCGTGGGGGCTGATGTTTGAACTGGCGTTGGTGTATCCGGTCGTCGTTCTTCTTCAGGCGGACTTCGCTCTTCGGTTTGAAATGCAACATCGGTGACGTCGCTCGCCGCTTCTGGCAAGGGACTGAGCCAGACGATGAGTGGGAATGATTCCTGGTGTAGCTTGCCTGCCTTGCATTTGCGGGTGTCTGCGGTAAAGCCATAGGACTGGGCGGCTGTCAGCAAACCATCACTGGTGTAGGGGGCGGCAAATTGCTGGGTGGCCAGTTCGAGCGAAAAGGGCTTGCGATGGAGCGCGCAAAGCCCTTGCAATGCCCAGAACCAGGCATTGCGGTCTAGAGAATGAGAGGTCATGAAGAAAGATGAATAGAGAAGAGGATTCTTGCCGTAGGAATTGACCTACACTATGTATCGCATTGTATCTTTTACGCACATAAAATGCAATTTTTTGTCAAATTAGCGGGAATTAGTTAATTTCCACAAAGTAACACATTTACATGTCTTAATATATCTGCTATGCACCCGTCATTAACAACCAACACCTGGCTGACATCCATCCTGGCTACCGCAGTCAAATTCACACTAGAAAATTTTGTGCGCCTGTAAATTACTACCCTCCCATGGGAATAAAGAAATAAGCGCATAGTGATGCACTGCGCGAATCGCTAAAACATGTGCGCAATTTTCCCGGGAGATAGCATGGCTTTGCTACCGCACCCTGTTTATCCCGCTGGCGATAGTTGTTTTCAAACTGTTAGTGGAGCGGCTAAAGCACTCGGCGCGCTTCATGACTTTCACGGATATTCTGACGGGCAATTGCATCATGCAAACCCATCAGTTCTTAAGCAAGATTGCACGGCTTGAAGCAATGCTGGAAGGTGAAAAAAGATGAAGATTGCGGGAAATGCTGACCGTTTGCGTAGCAAGGCTTTAACCGTGCTATCGTTGATATCAATTACTTTGCCACGACATCAGTTGCGATATCTCTCATACAAACATGATCCCCTATTTCAACAAAGAACAAGTCAGCAATGCCCTGCCTTATGCCACGCTGATACCGGCATTGCGAAGTGCCTTTACTGAAGAGATGGTTGTACCCAAACGGCATGCACACACTTTGTCGGAAGCCGATAGTTCCAGCCTGTTATTGATGCCGGTGTGGCAGCGGCAAGGACATCTGGGTGTGAAGCTGGTGACGGTAGCGCCACACAATACGGGTATGCCAACTGTGCACGCGATCTTTGTCTTGTTTGATACCAAAACTGGTGCGCCACTGGCCTTGATGGACGGCGAGGAATTGACTTTGCGGCGCACCGCCGCTGCATCAGCATTGGCCTCATCATATGCATCTCGTCGCGATGCCCAGCATTTGCTGCTGGTGGGGAATGGCAGCCTGGCACCGCATATTGCGATTGCGCATTGCCAGACCAGGGCCATCACTGATATCAGTATCTGGGGCAGATCAGCGGATAAGTCAACAGCAGCGGCAGAGGTGATACGCGCGCATGCAGAATTTCCCACGCATATCAGATTGCACGTTGTCGAAGACCTCGCTAGCGCCTGCCATGCAGCTGACATCATTTGCTGCGCGACGACCAGTAAGACACCGATCGTGTTGAGCGACTATGTCAGAGCAGGTACACATCTGGATCTGGTTGGTGGTTTTAAGCAGGACATGCGCGAAGTGGATGATGCACTGATGAGCCGGGCGACCGTGTTTGTCGATACTTACACGGGCGCTTTGGCCGAAGCCGGGGACATTACGCAGACGCTGGCGAATGGCAGTTTATCGAGATCAGCGATTGTTGCTGAACTGGCGGAGCTGTGCTCTGGCAAATATGCCGGGCGCAAGGATGATGCAGAGATCACTGTATTTAAGTCAGTGGGGACGGCGCTGGAGGATTTGTGTGCGGCGAATCTGGTGTGGTCGGGGCGGTGAATGCAGCTTGGATTAGCCATGCATCGCAGGTTGGGTCGGGCTTCGCTAAGCCGTGCTTAGCCAGACTCCGCTTCACCAGCCCAACACTTTGCCTCAAGAAACCCATACGTCATTTAAACGCCGAGTGTTGGGCATATAAGACCCTGCCCAACCTACAGATTACAAGCTCGGCAAAGTCATCGACCTTGCCACATTCAAATCAGTTCTTGGGAAACCCACCCAACAAAGCCGCACGTTTTTGTGGTTTGGCTGGCGTACTGACATTCGATGGCGATGCCATGGAGGCCGTCGCACTATTACTTGTTGAACTTGCGCCTGAACTAGGTTCGTAAGGCTTGAGGAACCATGGATCAACTTTTTCTTTTGGCGGTTGATAGCTACGTGCCGGGCGCTCGCTTCTTTCACCACGGTCAGCACGGTCACGTGCAGGACGATCGCCTGATTCACTACGTTCACGCGGTGCACGGTGTTCTGATTGATGCACTGATGTCGCTACAAAACCGGCCAGATTCAGACGCACGATTTTTTGCTTGATCATTTTTTCTATGTCGATCAGCAAACGCTCATCCTGATCCGTGTGCAAGGAAATAGCGTCACCCTTGGCACCAGCGCGGCCCGTACGGCCTATGCGATGGACATAGTCTTCGGCGTTATATGGCAAATCAAAATTGATGACGCAAGGCAGTTCGGCAATGTCGAGACCGCGGGCAGCCACGTCAGTTGCGACCAGCACTTCAACTTCACCTTGCTTGAAGGCTTCGAGTGCTGCCATGCGTTCTTGCTGTGACTTGTCACCATGAATGGCAGATGCTTTTACACCCTGCTTGACCAGATGCACAGCCAGTCGCGAGGCACCTATCTTGGTGTTGGAAAACACGATAACTTGCTTCAGGCCGCGTTCACGGATGATGAAAGATACAGCATCGCGTTTTTCTTCTGTCGCTACCTTGTACAAAATCTGCGTGACATTGTCAGCAGTGGCATTGCTGCGCGCTACTTCTATGGTTTGCGGATTGGTCAGGAAACTGGCAGCGAGTTTTTTGATCTCTTGAGAGAAAGTCGCAGAGAACATCAGGTTCTGACGCTTTTTAGGCAGCAGATTGATGATGCGCTGCAGGTCAGGCAAGAAGCCCATGTCCAGCATGCGGTCAGCCTCGTCCATGACTAGGATCTGGACTTGCGACAGGTTGACGGTTTTTTGCTGTACGTGGTCAAGCAAACGGCCAGGTGTGGCAATCACGATCTCTACACCACTGCGCAAGATTGCCGTCTGCGGTGCCATGTCCATGCCACCAAATACCACGGTGGATCGCAAAGGCGTATGACGTGAATAGGCTTTGACGTTTTCAGCAACCTGGTCAGCCAGTTCACGTGTAGGCGTCAAAATCAGGGCGCGTACAGGATGGCGGGCCGGTGAAGCACTGGTGCTTGCATGGGCCAGCAACAACTGAATGATAGGCAAGGAAAAACCTGCGGTCTTGCCGGTGCCGGTCTGGGCTGCGCCCATGACATCACGGCCTTGCAAGACTACCGGAATGGCCTGTTCCTGGATGGGAGTTGGATGCACATAACCCTGATCTGTCAGGGCACGCAAGATTTCCGGCGCCAGGCCGAAATCGGCAAACTTCACGTCAGGTGTAGTTTGCTCAGGAGTAGGTATAGCTGGGGACTTGATATCAGTCATAGTAATTGGTGGGCCTCCCGTGAGTCGAACACGGTACCAACGGATTATGAGTCATTTTTTCAAACACGCTGAAACCCTTATGATTGCTTGCTCTTCTTGATAAGCCATTGATTTTAAAAGAATTAATATTTGCGCTTTCTACTCATTCACACTCATTGAAACCCACTAAATCGCAGTCTCTTGTAGCCTAGAGGTAGCCTAGGCTACATTTTGGGACTCAATTTGCAGCTTTTTGGGGCATTTTTCTCGCCAAGGCTACGCTAGGCTACAAATTGCAATTTCTAGAAGTGGCTAAATTTATTTCAGAGAAGACGCACGAAGTAAACTTACCATGAAGAATATTGATGAATTTCCGCTGAGTTAAAAATAGTCGGCAATTAATCACACATAATACCACCATATAACTTCAAGCTGAGTAATAGATCAAATTCCCCTGCAATGAAGAACTTACACTTTAGAGGAATTGAATATTTTTGCTTAAATTGAACTACGATTTATATTACGTAAATAACAACTTCAATAACTGACTTTTTTTATTAAAATTGCAATAAATTAAGGGATTCTTTGCAATTTCACCTAAAGCATTTGGCGATACAGTATTAGCTATCTATTAAATTCCGCTGCTCAAACACTATGAAATTGAAGTTAAATCAACCACTGTCCAATTTAAAAATATAAAAATGTAAAAATGTAAGTTAGCTATGAAAAGATGCTGCTGCCAATCCCATCTCATCAAGTAAAGCTTTGGCAAGTGCGAGTTCCATATGCCGGGTGATCGGTATTTGTTTACCTTGAGCACGTGCAAATATATAGGAGCTTTTAATCACTACATTTGGTGTAGCAGTTTCTTCCATAATACCCATTTCAGAAATATCGGAAAATAGGAGTACATTTTTACCGCCTCTTAATACATTCCATCCTCGCCTGTCAAAAATAATTCCTTCTTTGTTAACTGCAATAGTCGAAGTTTTCACCGCAAGCTTTCTTATTGCATATGCACAAATGAGTATCGTCGGCACAATGCTAACCCCTCCCGCAGTCATCATATGACGCTCTCCAATGAGAAGAGCTATGCCAGCCGTAAGGAGTAACCAGACCCAAAAAACGACGACCAGCAGCACAATAGTAAATAGACCGCTCAATGCCGCTCCGTATATTGCTCCGAGTCTGCTCTCTTTAAAAATTAATTCCACAGTTCCATCGGGAAGAATTTTTTTCTCATACTCTTTCTTGAATGTACTTTTCATTTTTAGCGCCTGGTCTCTATAAGTAGAAATAATTGTCGATGACTAAATTAAGAAACACGTTCGTAATTAGTATCTAATTAAGTGTAGAGACAGAGATGAGGTGCATCAATAGAACAAATGTCCTATCAAGCTGGTTTGCATTTTAAAAAATGACTTTGTAAAAAGTCGCTAAACATTGGCGTGCAAGGCTTTGAATAATGCTGACAGAAAGATAAGTTAGGTTTATTTTTTTAAACTTGACTGGATAGGGAGTAACATCGTCTTGTTAGTTATATTCAATTTACGATAGATACTTTGAAGTTGATTTCTTATTGTTGCAGGCGAAGTACCTAATTCCTTCGCAATCTCTTTATAGGTCAAACCATAACTCGCAAAAAGTGCTACTCTTTTTTCAGTTTTAGTTAAGTCATTATCTTGTTTTGGGTAAAGTTGAATAGACAATAAATCACCCTGTTTAACTGCTTTCGCAGAAAATGTGTTTCCTGAAAAAATGAGCTTGTTGTTAGACTGTAGTTCTTGAACCATATTAAAAGGAAGAATCGGCGGCATCCACTCTGGCCATTCAGCTTGTAAAATTTTATTTGCTACCTCTTCAACAAAGTAAAGTTGTCCAACTAGATTGGAAATAATAGGGATTCCAGAAGCAGCATCCCTCGTACTAGAAGAAAAAAGTCGGGTATTAATGTTAAGAGCTTTAAAAATGTGCGGAATAATTAGGCGACCAAAGTGTCTGTCCTTGGCGACATATTCTTTACGGCGATCCGAGCGCCACGCCGCAAAAATGTTCAAGTCATTAATACCTTCTGCTCTCGGAATCATGACGAGAGATTGAGCTACCTCATATTTTTTTGCGTATTTCTGAATGTCTGGATAGCCCTTTACTTTGTCCTCAACACGAGCAGAAATAACCTCTCCTCTTTTAATCAAAGCTTCAGCCAAAACTAGGTCGGGACTTACTAGTTTTTTATGGTCATGCAACTTCTCAATCGGCTGACTATATGCGTAAATTGAGTTTGCACTGATTCCAACCTCATTAATCTTGGATGCAGAAATAACAGTAGCGGAGTCGAAATACAATTCTTTTTTTAGAATTGAAATGGCGCTTTCGTGAAACTCATCAAGGGAACAACTAGAAGCATTGTCGTACAACCCCAAAAGCAAGTTACTGTAGTTTTCCATACATTTTAATTGTAAATTTATTATTGCACTTAATTGTCTCATAACTAATAAAAAATAGCCCAAATGGTCGTTAAAAAAAATTTCGGCTACCAAAATTTACAAGAGCCTAGGCATGACCATTATGGAAAGGTGTCACTTCGACCGGCAATCCCCCCCGGAAATTATATTTTTCCTCTCGGCAATTATTCATACTCGATTGCACCTGGAGATCATTGTCGATACAATAAGTTAGCGCAGACTTGTGCTGTTTCAATATATTTTTTATAAATTGAAATACCCTTAAAACTTTACGATAACCAATAATGAGCAATTCAAATAATGATGATCCCAGCTCAGTAAAACCCAATCTATATGGAATATCAAAATCAAACCGGCATGGATTGGCTCTTTGGGGGAAAAACCAGTTCAATAGCACATTCCCAGCCTCACTTGCCTGCTGGATGATGGATCAAAACATTAATCCGGTGTATATCAATCTAAATGAAGACCTTACGACTAGTGCGAGTGACACGAGCCTTAGCTTCCACGACATATTTAAAACTGAGGGGTCAAAAGAAGAATTAGAGTTCCTTTTTGAATCCCCTTATGCGCCCTATTCTGAATACGCTTTAGATAAATTAGATCATATAGATTTGGTCATTAAGAAATCTGGCAATTATGTAAGGCCACTTGAGGTCAAATTGACTGTTCTTCCAGACAATGCGACAGAAACAAAAAAGGATCAATCAATGTGGGGCACCGAGCTTGTCATTCGTCCCGATTCGACATCCTATGCTTCTCTTGGCATCTATCACTCCTTAAAACACAAAGCTAAAGAAATCAAAGAGCTTCTAGAGCCAGTTGCAGAGGCAATAAACAATTGGGAAAACGAAGTTGAGATTGGTCAACATCGGGACCAAATCATAGGAATTTTGGACATATTCCAAAGGCAATATTTTTCTTTTCAAGAGCCGTTCTTACTACAACCGATCTGGAAAACACAGGGTAAAAGTCCTGAGCTATCTGAAAATGCGTTTGACATATTTGTCTGGAGCGACATGGCTCTATGTCGCCTGATTATCAATCAGGAACGAAAAGAATCAAAGAGAAGATCTACGCAAAAAATACAGAAGAATACAAAAAGAATTCCCGTCTCCAGATACTTGAGAGCGAGCGCAAGATTGCTGAGATGCTTGTATGAGCTATTCTCAAAAGAAAAAACAAACATAGGTCGCATATTTCGTGGAATGCAACTAGGAAACCAGACTGACAAAGAATGTTCGCTAAATGGATCTGTGACAAATAGCTACATGAAACATCCTCGTCTTTTGAATCCATGTTTGAAAAAAGAGGTTCTCAGGCACATAATTTTGGGTGGTGGTGAAAAAATTCTGAGTCCAGAAAGACGGTTTGACGCATCAATATTTTTTACCGCGAGACATCTATTTGAAATTGAACCAGCAGACGAAGTCAATCAGGACAACTAGCTACAATTTACCTACTTAAAAACCTCAAAAAACGTCTTGACATTACTCGTCGACGTCAATATATTGACGCCAACGAGTAATATTGAAAGTTATGATGAATACGGTAGATCTGTTTTGTGGCGTTGGTGGCCTATCCCTGGGATTTCAAAAAGCTGGCTTTAAGATAAAAGCTTCCTATGACTCCTGGGAAAAAGCCATTAATATTTACAGTTTGAATTTCAAGCACCCCGCTCACGTCCTAGATCTATCAAACGAGACTGCTGCGTCAGAATTAATTAAAGAGTTTACCCCTGACATAATTATCGGTGGGCCACCTTGCCAAGATTTTTCGCATGCAGGGAAGAGAAGCGAGGGAGGCAGAGCTGATTTAACCTCATCTTATGCCAAGATAATCTCAAAGATTTTGCCCGAATGGTTTGTAATGGAAAATGTAGATCGGGCCCAAAATAGTGATGCGTATAAGAATGCTAGAAAGATTTTCAAAAAGGCAGGTTATGGTCTATCTGAAAATGTGCTGAATGCAAGTCTGTGCGGCGTACCGCAAAAAAGAAAACGTTTTTTTTGCGTTGGAAAACTCAATGCCCAAGATGGTTTTCTAGACGAGATACTCTTATCAGGACTAAGTAAAACACCGATGACGTTGCGAGATTACTTTGATGATGAGTTAGGCCTGGAACATTACTATAGACACCCAAGGAATTACAGCCGTAGAGGAATATTTTCAATTGATGAACCCGCTCCAACTGTTAGGGGAGTCAACAGGCCCGTTCCACCAAATTATTTAAAACATGATGGAGATCCAGTTGAACCTACTGGAATTAGGCCATTAACGACCGTTGAAAGATCTAGAATTCAAACCTTTCCAAAAAATTTTCAATGGACGGGGTCAAAAACAGATTTGGAACAAATGATTGGAAATGCCGTTCCTGTAGAGTTAGGCAAATATGTCGCAACTTCGATCAAAAAATATTTGAAAAAAACAGAGAAAAAAGATGAATGAGAATTTCAAAAATTGGCTCATCAAAACAAAAAATTTTAGTGTACGGTCTGCGGGAGATGTCCTGTGCCGTTTGAACCGTGCGTCTTCGTTAACTGAACTAAACCCAAAATTAAAAACCGATCAGATTCTATTCAATTTATCCCAAGAATCAGAATTTCAAGCCCTATCAATGTCGGTTAGAAGTCAATTGAGACGATCTATCAAACTTTATCGTCACTTTCTAGAATTAAAGTAGTCAATGTTTAGCTGGATCACGTTATTTCAAAAGCTAGCTTTTAGCCTCTTCCTGATACTTACGCGCAAGGCTGCATTTTTGCGGAAAAGAGCACCCTAGCTTTCAACTTGACGGTCCCCCTCAATCAATTGGTCAAGTGCTATCACTCCCCTGTCCACGGATAGAAGAAATGCAGATATAGCTTCTTGTTTCAGATTAATTGTCGGATTGGTCGGATTCCCATTTGTCTTTTTAGGAATAGCCTCAAGGTGTATGAGCAAAATATCCGTATCGTGACCGACATCCTGAAATGCACTATATATTTCGTATACTCTATCTTGAATATGATTTTGCTCAATTGAGTATGGTAACGACGTAAAAATCAAAATCTTATATTCAGATTTGATTAAAAGAAGTTTCGCAAAATCTTCCAGCACATTTGCATGCAATTGTTTTGGAGAGCCCGCGCCCACCCCTCCTAGCTCAGACTCCACCGCCAGAAGTAGCCGAAATTCGCTACCTGCAAATTTGATTAGATCACGTGGATTTCTCGTAGAGACTATAACATCAACTAAAAACTCCTTTACATTATGACTTTTCCTTGGTGCTACGAAAAAGTCCTTTGAGAACTTCTCGATGAAAAAATCTTTTATGTTATTTGTTATATCTACTGTTTTTACGTGATTTTCCGAAGTCAATTTCTCTTTGAATTCGTTGAATATTTTAACGTAATCAATCACGGCTATTTCCCTTTAAAGATTAGCGCGTTACGATATCTCTACCATAAAATTACTGCAAGTACTTTGCAAATAACTTTCAAAGGGTTCCTCACCATACTCAGTTCAATCAGTACTTCTTTAAAATAAAAAAAGCCGCAACACCTGTAAGGTATTGCGGCTTATTCTGGTGGGCCTCCCGTGAGTCGAACACGGTACCAACGGATTATGCTTACCAACTACGGTTTTCACCGCCCCTTTCAGGTTTGTGGTCTGGACTGTCTCTTGTCTTTACGACCTGTCCGTACAGTCTCTACACGTTCTCTCTTAAAGAGAGCTTCGCTCGGGATTGCCACGATGATCGCTCATCAGAGGTTTCCCCGAATTTGAACAGTTCTACCTAAAGGCAGAGCTAACTTACCTAAAGGCAACCCAATCAATGAACTCCATACTCAGACGAGCTACAGGATATCACTTGCTAAGTCCGCTGCTCTAACCAACATGAGCTAGAGGCCCTAAAACTTACTCTTCGACATTATGCCACAAATACCTTGAATCCGCTGGTACTGAGGATCAAAACAGGTTTTTTTTCGTAGCCTATGTGTAGCCTAGAGATTTATACATTCAGCTAACTATTTGATTCTATTGATTTTTTTTAATTGGTCAGCGGGTTATGAGTCCGCTGCTCTAACCAACATGAGCTAGAGGCCCAATTCTTTCTGCAAGCTCTGCCTGCTTTAATCTGAGGATAATCCAAGATTGGACAAATACTTCAGGTTTGCAGGAAAAGCCCAATGCTGCCACCTGCAAAATACTGTGCCGACAAAAAAAGCTCAGCACAATATCAATTGAATGGGCACCGAAAAAACCGACGCCCATTATATAACATTAATTACCTTCTAGGAAGCTCTTGAGCTTATCAGAACGTGATGGATGACGTAATTTTCTCAAAGCCTTGGCTTCTATTTGACGAATACGCTCCCTGGTCACGTCGAATTGCTTGCCCACTTCTTCCAAGGTATGGTCGGTCGACATCTCTACACCAAAACGCATGCGCAATACTTTTGCTTCGCGTGGTGTCAGGGAATCGAGTACATCCTTGACCACATTGCGCATGGAGGCGTGCAGAGCAGCGTCAGCCGGTGCCAGCGTGTGATTGTCTTCGATGAAGTCGCCCAGATGGGAATCATCATCGTCGCCTATCGGTGTTTCCATGGAAATCGGCTCTTTCGCAATCTTCATGATCTTGCGAATTTTATCTTCCGGCATTTCCATCTTGATCGCCAGCGTAGCAGGATCAGGCTCTACACCTGTCTCTTGCAAAATCTGGCGAGAGATACGATTCATTTTATTAATCGTTTCTATCATATGCACAGGAATACGGATAGTGCGTGCCTGGTCGGCGATAGAACGTGTAATGGCCTGACGTATCCACCATGTTGCATAGGTAGAGAATTTATAGCCGCGGCGATATTCAAACTTGTCCACGGCTTTCATCAAACCGATATTGCCTTCCTGGATCAGATCCAGGAATTGCAAACCACGGTTGGTGTATTTCTTGGCGATGGAAATCACCAGACGCAAGTTGGCCTCGGTCATTTCACGCTTGGCCTTGCGCGCCTTCATTTCACCGGCAGACATCTTTTTATTGATGTTACGCAGATCAGGCAAAGGCAGGACGACACGAGATTGCAGGTCGATCAGTTTTTGCTGTAGTTGTTGCACTGAAGGGATATTACGTCCCAACACAGCACTGTAGGAGTGACCAGAATTTACTTCGCCTTCAACCCAACTCAGATTGGTTTCATTGCCAGGGAAAACCTTGATGAAGTGGGAGCGTGGCATGCCACAACGATTGACCACAACTTCCAGTATCTGCTTTTCTACATGGCGCACTTCGTCAACCTGACCACGCAGGGTGTCGCACAGTTTTTCAACCACTTTTGCAGTAAAGCGTATGCCCAGCAGTTCGCCAGAAATGGCTTCCTGTGCCTTGACATAAGTCTTGGAGTTGTAGCCCTCTTTTTCGTAGGACTTGCGCATTTTGTCAAAATTCGTCGAAATGATTTCGAATTTTGCCAAAGCATCGCGCTTCAATTGTTCGAGTTGTTCAGCAGAGATTGCAGCTGCGCCTGCGGCACCGCCATCATCGTCTTCTTCTTCCTCTTCTTCTTCCTCTTCTTCTTCGTCTTCTTCAGACGCCTCTTCGGCAACCACCGCAACAACTACCGGTGCTGCTTGATCGTCAGCATTTGGGTCAACCAGGCCATCGACGATTTCATCAATCTTGATTTCATCAGCGGCGATACGTTCAGCCGCAGCCAGGATTTCTGCAATCGTGGTTGGACAGGCGGAAATCGCCTGTATCATGTCTTTCAGGCCTTCTTCGATTTTCTTTGCGATGACGATTTCGCCTTCGCGCGTCAGCAACTCAACCGAACCCATTTCACGCATATACATGCGTACTGGATCAGTGGTGCGACCAAAATCGGAGTCAACTGTAGACAGTGCAGCTTCAGCAGCGGCTTCGACTTCATCATCATCGGTGGTGACAGTGACGACGTTATCCGACAACAACAGGGTTTCAGCGTCAGGCGCCTGCTCATAGACGGCCACGCCCATGTCATTGAAAGTACCGATGATGCCTTCGATGGCCTCAGGGTCAACAACGTTTTCTGGCAAGTGATCGTTGATTTCAGCGAACGTCAGGTAGCCACGGTCCTTACCGAGCTTGATCAGGGTTTTCAGTTTCTGGCGACGGCGTTCGAGTTCTTCTTCAGTTGCTTCAGGATCAGAAGAGAAAGCATCTTTCAGCAAAGCCTTTTCTTTGGCCTTGCGGTCTTTGGCCTTGGCCTTGTCGATGGCTTTCATCTCGGCGCGCTCAACTGCATTGAGTGCGGCGATTTCTTCATTCTCCGGCTGGTATTCTTTTGGCTTACGGCCACGGCGACCGGGCACCTTCACTCCAGGCAATACATAGCCGGAAGTGTCGATTGCGGCAAGCACCGCAGCATCGGTCGTCTGGCTTACGGTAGGCGCAGAACCGGATTTGATTTCCTGCACCTCTGGTGCAGCTTTCGCTGAATTCTTGGTTGGCTTAGTCACTGTCTTTGAATCGGTTTTGTTAATTGTCACAGAAGCTTTCGATGATACGGATACTGGTTCTGGCCGGGCTGCAGATGCACTCCTGGTTTTTCCACTGAGCTGGGATTCGGCCGCTTCTGCTGGCTGAGTCCCATTTCTTGCCGGTGGTGGCGCATTCTTGCCGCTCACTTCCTTACCAGCCGTTTTTGTCGCAGGCACGGATTCTGCATCCGCGCCTTTGGCTTTTGTTGCCGCCTTCAATACTGCTTTACTTGTTGCCTGCTTTGCCTTGACGGTCTCAGCGACCAGTGATGTCTTTATCACTTTAGGCGCTTTAACGTCTTTCGCAACCCCTTTTTGCTCCGCTGCTTTGCCTGTCTTACTGACATTGACAGCCTTACTACTCGTACTCCGTGCAACAGACGCTGCAACTGTCTTTGCCTTGGTGCCAGCACTTGCAGCGGTTTTTACCGCCATGCTCGTTGCAGTGGCAGGCGCTTTTTGGGGCGCACTTGCCACGGCTTTTGTTACCGTAGTGGACTTCAGGGTTTTCGCGGGTTTCTTCATTGCGCTAGCCATTGAATCAAACCATCCGGTACTGAGGAAGTCGCCTGTTGGCACATCACAAAAAGAAAATGCGCTGCCAGCAGATCTTTTGATCGGCATCGCAGAGCAAAATCTGGTTTGTTGCAGACTTCCCGAGTCTCAGCGCCAGTGTTTTGGGTTACTCGGAGGAGCATTTCGCTCACCTAAACAACACATTCTGCGCAAACACAAAAGCTTCGCCCAGAATGAAACAACCTAAGACCTTGAATCGAAAGCCTTTAATTATACCACGCGAGCGTACTTTACTCCAGCCAGAGACTGTGCATATATCAACTTAGTGAACAAATTTTAGGCAAAAACCGGGAAGGAAGGAGGCAAAAACTCAACCTCACCGCATATAAACTTGTCAAATTATTTAACAAATAATTTAATAATCCGTCTATCAAGCTGCCTTCACAAGCTGAAATGGCGCCAAAACTGTAAATAACAAGGTCTGGACTAAAGTTGTCATGACAGCTTGCATCCGCAAAAAGTCCCAAACAAGTGGGCAGCCAATATATTAACGCGCGGCAGCTTCAGCAGCTGCCTGCTTCCTGAGCTGGTCTTGCAATTGAGTTATTTCGCGGTAGCGAGCGATATCCTCAGGTGCGCGCAAGCCACGCGCTGCCAGCCCCTCCATCTCGGACCGCAACACTTGATGGCGCATTTGTCGCAATGCACCAGCCAATTCCATCCTGACAATATCAATATCTGTTTCGGCTTGCTCAGCCAGTTCGGCGATCAAGGCATCAAAATCAGATCCCGTAGAGCGCAATTGCTCAGCCAGCGCAGCGAACTGGGCGTTTTCACCCATGCTTTGCGCTGTAAACACCAGATTGCGCAACATGTCAGCTCCATCCGGTGCCAGCACGGCTGCATCTGCCAACACACTTTCGTCCAGCATCATGGCCAGTGAAGGGTGGGCGACGAGGATGCGCATGATCTGACGCTCCAATCCAACCGGCGCATTACGCTTGCTCTTGGGCGGCGCCTGTTTGATGCGCGCCACAGGCTGACTAAGCTCAAACATGACTTCAATCTCGGAAGGACTGGTTTGCGTGACCTGCGCCAGATTACGCACCAATTGCAAACGCATGCCTGATGATTGCATGGCCTGCAACAATGGCTTGGCATCGAACTGTGTCCGGGCGCGCCCCTCAGCCGTATTCAAGTCATTGTCGCCTATCATCTCACGCATGAAGAATTGCGACAGCGGCATGGCATCGCGCACTTCCTGCTCAAAGGCATCCGTACCAAATTCACGGATATAACTATCGGGATCATGCTCTTTCGGCAAAAACAGGAATTTGATGACCTTATCATCGTTGGCATGCGGCAGACAGGCGTCGAGTGCACGCCTGGCCGCACGACGCCCGGCGCTGTCGCCATCAAAACTGAAAATCACATGATCAGTCTGGCGCAAGAGTTTTTGCACATGAGTAGGCGTACAAGCCGTACCCAGGGTTGCCACCGCTTGCGGGAAACCCATTTGCGCCAATGCCACTACGTCCATATAGCCCTCTGTGACCAGCACATAACCAGCTTCACGAATAGCCTGGCGCGCCTCAAACAGGCCATATAGTTCCAGGCCTTTTTGGAACAAGGGGGTTTCTGGCGAGTTCAGGTATTTGGGCTCCCCCTGCTCCATGATGCGACCACCAAAACCGATGACCTGGCCTTTGGTATTGCGTATCGGGAACATGACGCGGTCGCGGAAGCGGTCATAACGTTTGCGTCCGCCGCCCTCCTCTTCACTTTTATCAATGACCAGACCCGCCTCGACCAGGGCTGGAATATTGTAGTCTGTGAAAACACTGCGCAAACCATCCCAGGCATCCGGCGAAAAACCGAGACCAAAACGTGCGGCTATTTCACCAGTCAAACCCCGCTTTTTCAGATAGGCGATGGCTTGTGGCGCGGTACGCAATTGCTGCTTATAGTACTCACCCGCCCTGGTCATGACTTCTGACAAGGCCAGGCTTTTTGCAGTGACTTCTGCGCGCTGCGCTGGCAAGAGCCGATCTTCTTCCGGCACGATCATGCCATTGTTTTGCGCCAGGTCACGGATGGCATCAACATAGCTGAGGCCAGAATATTCCATCAGAAAGCCGATGGAACTGCCATGCGCACCACAGCCAAAGCAGTGATAAAACTGCTTGGTAGGGCTGACGGTAAAACTTGGGGATTTTTCGTTATGGAAGGGGCACAAACCCATGTAGTTTGCGCCACCTTTTTTGAGTTGCACGTATTTACCCACCACGTCGACAATATCAACGCGGGCCAGTAAATCCTGTATAAAACTTTGTGGTATCAAAGCAGGACGCCAGCTAAAGGATAAAACAAAAGGCTAGGTCAGATTACTTGGACAATGCCACTTTAACCAGACCAGAGACCTTGCCCATATCGGCACGGCCAGCCAGCTTCGCCTTCAATACATCAATGACTTTACGCATGTCTTGCGGGCCAGCAGCGCCAGTTTCCGCCACGGCAGCAGCTACAGCCGCCTGCACTTCTTCATCCGACATTGCGGCAGGCATATAGACTGACAAGACTGCCAGTTCAGCTTTTTCTATATCAGCCAGATCTTGACGTCCACCCGCTTCAAACTGGGTGATGGAATCTTTACGCTGCTTGAGCATTTTTTCTATGATGGTCAATACCATGCCATCATCCAGCTCTACGCGTTCATCGACTTCTTTTTGCTTCATGGCTGCAGTGAGCAAGCGGATAGTACCCAACTTGACTGTTTCTTTGGCGCGCATGGCAGCCTTCATGTCATCGGTGATCTGTTCTTTCAAACTCATACGCTGCTCCTGAAATTATTCAAATGGATTCCGTGCAAATCTACACAGGGATCGTATATGAATCATATATTAATCCGGGCATATGCAACTTGGCACATGCAATGCCGGCGACAAAGACAACAAAGCCCGCTGCGGCTGACCGGAGCGGGCATGCAAACCTAAGTTTAATGCGCTAACCGCGATGCACCCGACAAATTGCCGGACACAACAGCAGGATTAGTACATCTTCTTAGGCAATTGCTGACTACGAATACGTTTGTAGTGACGCTTAACAGCGGCAGCCAACTTACGTTTGCGTTCTGCTGTTGGCTTCTCGTAGAACTCGCGAGCGCGCAATTCGGTCAACAGACCGGTCTTTTCGATAGTGCGCTTGAAGCGGCGCATGGCAACTTCGAACGGCTCGTTTTCTTTAAGGCGAATTGTGGTCATGTAAGTTCAAACCATGGAAAGATTTATAGGAAGACCGAGATATTAACAGGAAAATTAAATTAATGGAAGGAAGATGATTAAATCTTGCGCAAAAACTTGTGGCAGACAACAAACTTTCATCAAATTCACTTCGCTCTTTACCTGAAAATCCCGGCATTGACTGGGGTATCCCTGGAAAGGGTCAATATCACGCAGGAAAATACGTCATAAGCCACGTATACTACCACCCAGTACATATTCATGCAAAAATACAACGCGATTTTTATATTGCCAGACCCGCTGCTGTGCCCGATGCCCAGGCCCACTGGAAATTATAGCCACCCAGCCAGCCAGTCACATCCACCGCTTCACCGATAAAATACAGGCCAGGCACTTTATTGGCCATCATGCTTTGCTGGGACAACTCACGGGTATCAACACCACCGCGTGTCACCTCTGCCTTGCGATAACCTTCAGAGCCATTTGGTATCAGCTCCCAGCGGTTCAGTTTCTCACCCAGCAGGCGCAAACGCTTGTCTTGCATGTCCGCCACTTTGGCATCACCAGCAAAGCCGTGAGCAGTGAGCAAACCATCAACCAGGCGCGCTGGCAGGTATTGCGATAAATGATTTGCCAGATTCTTTTTGATGGTCGATTTATTGCCAACCAGGTCCTCTGCCACATCGACGTCTGGCAAGAGATTGATGCGTATGGCTTTGCCCGGTTCCCAAAAGCTGGATATCTGCAAGACCGCCGGACCAGACAGGCCACGATGCGTGAACAGCAAATCTTCACGAAACACTGTTCGGGATTTTTTCTCACCCGTCTCTATATCCACTTCCAGTGAAATGCCTGACAAAGGCACGAAAGGCTCCCAGGCTTTGGCATCAAACGTCAAAGGCACAAGGGCAGGACGAGGCTCTATGATTTTCAAGCCATACTGTCTGGCCACTTTATGGGCAAAGTCAGTCGCACCGATTTTTGGGATAGACAAACCACCACAGGCAATCACCACTTGCGCCGCGCGAATGGCACCCGCACTGGTTTGCAAGATGAAACCGCCCTGCTCCTGTTTTTGCACCTCATCGACTTTGCAACCCATGCGCCAGTCAACTTTACCGGCATCACATTCAGCCTTGAGCATACGGATGATGTCCTCAGCACTGTCGTCGCAAAACAATTGGCCTTTATGTTTTTCATGCCAGGCAATCTGATAACGCTTCATCAAGGAAAGGAAATCTTGCGGCGTATAGCGCGACAAGGCACTTTTGCAAAAGTGCGGGTTCTCAGAAAGGAAATTGTTTGGACCTGCATGCAGGTTGGTGAAATTACATCGCCCACCACCTGAGATACGGATTTTTTCTGCCAGTCGAGTGGCATGATCGATCAATACCACGCGCTTACCACGCTGGCTTGCGACTGCCGCACACATCATGCCGGCTGCGCCTGCGCCTATCACGGCAAGATCAAATTGATTACTCATGGTATTTACTTTCGGTACTTTCAAAAATTCAGGCGAGATTGTAGCTTACAGCGGGTGTATTTGAATCTGCCTGCCGGGTTCAATCTTGCTGAATGCTGTTGAGATAAGCGCAAAACATATCAGCCATGGCGTCACCATAGGCGTTAATCTCTGCCTCGGTATGGCTCGCACCGGAAAAACTGCTGCCCACGGAACTCAGGGTAGTGGTGATCAGGTCACCGGCAAGTGTTCGCGTGGCAGCAGTTGCCGTGGGCAATACTTCTTTCATGAATATGTCGATAGTCTGGTCTGCCGAGGCCCGCACTTCTTGCGCTTCTGGCGCATCGCGATAGAGCGGCGCTGCGTCACTTAGAGCCTGTCGCGTTTCCGCCTCCTCACATTCCGAGCGTATGAAATTGTGGACCAGCACCCGCAGACGTTCAAATGGTGGCTTGCTGGCATCTTCCAGAATGTGTCTTAGCATTTTAGTGGTCTGCTGCCACTCGTCAGTTTGCAAACGAAAAAGGATGGCTGCCTTATTCGGGAAATACTGATAAACCGAACCTATACTGACGCCCGCCCTCTCTGCCACTCTTGCCGTCGTAAATCGAGTCGCGCCTTCTTGCGCCAGCACCTGAACTGCGGCCTGCAGGATTGCAGTCACCAGCCCGGTCGAACGCATCTGCTGCGGCTGCTTGCGCGTGGAAACCTGAGGACTGCGGCGGGTGGTCATAGTGAAATAAGCATTAGGAAGAAAAGACGAAAACAGCAAAGCTACGCTGTCGAAATGCGAAGAATCCCTCACATCTTAACCCAAGCAGCTTCATGCCTCAATCAAACTGGAAGCGCTGCAATAATTGCCATTAAAACAAATTTGCACCAAGTCAAAACCTGAGCTTTTTGCTGATCACATCTTCACCGCCACCTCAGTTTTACTGGCCCTTGACAGGAATTTACAAAGGTAATCAAAGACTTATGCTTTAGCACATTCCTGCGCAAAAACCTGAGGCTCAATGCGAATAGTCAAGCTAAATGATAGTCCGTATCATTTTTCACCAATGCGACGAATTAGTCGCGTTCTATCTACAACCATCTGTGCGACAGATAACACTCACATTTGCACTCGATTTTGAAACGGACATATCCATGAGCAATACACTGACATCCATCCCGCTGACAAGCCTGCTTGAGCGCCTGTTCAAACAGGCGGAAGCGGCAACCAGCCCGGCCATCGCCAGCATCTCCCGTGAAGAACGCGAACGCCTGATGCACAGCAAGACAGAATACCTGGATTTTTATAACTTGCTGAAAGACCTCTGGCTGCCAGTCTCACGCGAAACTGGTGTGCTGCTCTACATGCTGGCGCGCAGCAGCAATGCACGCAACATCGTTGAATTTGGCACCTCATTCGGCATTTCCACCCTGCACATGGCTGCAGCACTGCGCGATAACGGCGGCGGCCTGCTGATTAGCAGCGAGTTTGAACCATCCAAGGTAATACAGGCACGCAAACATCTGGACGAAGGCGGCCTGGCTGACCTGATCGAAATACGCGAAGGCGATGCATTGAAGACGCTGGCAGCAAACCTTCCCGCATCCGTCGACCTGCTTCTGCTTGACGGCGCCAAGGCGCTCTACACCGATGTACTGAAGCTGGTCGAAAGCCGCTTGCGCCCTGGCGCGCTGATCATTGCCGACAACGCGGACTACAGCCCGGATTATCTGGCGAATGTACGTGCACCCGGTAGCGGTTATTTGTCTCTACCGTTTGGCGGAGATGTAGAAGTATCGATGTGGCTGGGTTGAGTCGATATTAATCAATAATTTATTTTAAGGAAAATACCATGCACGTATTTGTCACAGGAGCTACCGGCTGGGTAGGCTCTGCAGTAGTTCAGGAATTGATAAACGCAGGCCACCTGGTGACCGGTCTTGCCCGCTCTGCCGAAAAGGCAACGGCACTGGCCGCCACGGGTGCGAAAGTCTTGCTCGCCAGACTGGAAGACCTTGACAGCCTGCGCACCGCTGCAGATCAAGCCGATGCAGTTATCCATACTGCTTTCAATCATAATTTTTCAAAATTCATCGAAAATTGTGAACAAGACCGCAAGGTAATTGAGATACTGGGAAGCACCCTGGAAGGATCAGACCGCCCGCTCATCGTGACCTCAGGTCTGCTGGGAATGGTACGTGGGGCAAACGAACTGGACCTGCCCAATCCAGGTACACCACGCAAGTCTGAACCGAGCGCGAGGGCCTTGGCTGAACGCGGCGTACGCGCAGCGACGGTACGGCTGGCACCATCGGTCCATGGTCTTGGTGACTACGGCTTTGTACCCTTGCTGATACACCTGGCGAGGCAGACAGGTGTCTCTGGCTACTTAGGTGAAGGACAGAATTGCTGGGCTGGCGTGCACCGTCAAGATGCTGCACGTGTCTACAGCCTCGCACTTGAACAAGGAGTCACTGAGTCTGCCTACCACGCAATCGCCGATGAAAGCATATCCTTCAAAACGATCGCAGAAGTGATAGGCCGCCACCTGGGCTTGCCAGTCGAATCGCGGGAGGCAGATCACTTTGGCTGGTTTGGCAAAATGGCAGGTGCCGAGATGTCCGCATCCAGCTCAAGAACCCGTGAAATTCTGGGCTGGAAACCTCAGGGCCCATCCCTGCTCAGCGATCTGGATCAAGCTGGTTACTACATTGCATAAATACAAATAAATAACTAAACAACAATTTCAATAAAACTGAATTTGACGACCTTGGCATTTCCTGGTACCAAGGTTTCTTTAATTACTGTCAATTGCACTAGCAATAAGCACACTAGCCCGTGAGCATTGCACATATCAATCTGTGCAGCGCCAGCATTAATAACAGCAAGATTAAGTTGACTGCACCCACCATTTACTTTCTATTAATACAAAAAAACCTGCAAGGTTGTATCCAGATGAATAATTTGGACAGAAAGAACATTACAATGAACTTCAATTTGTAGTCAAAATTGAAAACATTTATTTTCCGCATTCAATCTTAAAAAGAAGCTTCTCATGCGTCGTGCACACATCGCCAAATGCCTCATTTCCTGTTTGCTGGCATCAAGCTCTTTTAGCAGTTTTGCAGGAAAAATAATTTCTATTCCGGTCACGCAAAATATCCCAGCATATGATTTCCACAGCCTGACATGCAGCGATCAGTTGTTGCCCAATCGCCTGGTCATTAGCGGCGGTGTCAGTGCGGAAAGCGTGCGCCCCAAGGACGGCAGCGATCAACTGGAAAAGCAGATGGCAGGCATACGCACCTATGTAGAAAGCAAGGGTGGCAGCTTACTGGAAAAGGAAAGGTTGAGGGCTGCACGCAACCCGGAAAAGGCCAATGATGCACAGACAAAATTTCCCTTTATACAGGGGCAACGCATAGAAGCAGAATTCCCGCTTTCAGCTAATGCGGATGAAGCCATAGAGAAATTGCTCAAGCTCGGCATGGACAGATATGGTAAGGATGCGGGTATAGATACCTACAGTAGCAGGGAATATAAAATCCTGAGCTTTTATCGTTTCACCAAACAGGATGCGATGCTGAACGACCTGATGTTGCGCTGCATACAAAAGGAAGTGCAAAAAATCTGTCCGCAAGATAACAAAGCCATCTGCAAAGGCAAAGTCAATGCGCAGTCTGCATCGATACAGACCGAGCCCTTCAGCAACCGTGATGGCTATAAAAATGCGCAGCATATTTCCATCATTGAAAATGGCACGCAACTGAACACGGATGCCATAGAATCTTTAGGCTCTCAACCTATAAACCTGCGCCTGACTATCGGTGTGACTGTGGCGCGTAGCACTGCAACCGACGCGGATGTTAGCGTAAAGAAGTCAGCCGAATGAAAAAATTTTATCTTGCAGTTGCGACCTTCTTGCTGGCATTGGGCGCAAACTATTCCACACTTGCGCAGGCGACAAATGTAGGCGTACAAAGCAGCACGGCAAAACTGGATACTTTGGGCTACCCTGATGACAGACAAAACAATCAATATTTGTCGATTGAAGCACGCCTGTTTTATTCAACCTTGATAGGCCGCCCATTTGGCATGGCAAGTGAAGACTTGTACTTCGCCAAGCTGCCCAAGAATCTGTCTTATGCAGGCTTTAGCATTGCCGCGGCTGCCAGACAAGCCTTGCGTATACCTGACGGTGGCTTGATTAATAGCCGTGCCCGCCTGGAAGAATTCTTGAGTGGCACCACTGGGCCGTATGCGATACAAGATCTGCCCAAGGATATGCCCGCAGGCATGCGTGCCGATGACCTGGCGATGCTACATATTTATGCGCTGGTCATGTCAGACCAGGCAGAGGCAACAGTGCAATTGCTGGAAAAATACCTGGGAAGTAAAAATGATTTTACCCGCCATTTTGTCATCATGGCTTTGCGCAGCATAGGTACTGCGAAGGCCCGCGAACTGATCAAAAGTCGCATTAACGATAGTGCAGACAGCGTGATGGCGCGTGATGCGCTAGGCATGGTAGTTCCCAATCTGAGTGAACCCAGAATGTACGCGGCTGAAGTCCCGGTCGCCCGGCGCTTTCGCGAGAACTTGCTAACCCAGGCAAAGACGCCTGGCACTGCATCTATCCTGCCCACTTTTTTACTGACTTTTGTAGGAGAAGATAGTAGCCCCAACCCAACTGTCTGCAGAAAAAGACTTCTTGATGAATCTCTACAAGACCGCCGACAATGCCTTGTGGCGCAAGTACATGTATGGCTATGCAGCCCTGGCATATCGTTTCAAGGTACCCTACGAACATTGGCTGGAAATGCTCAAGAACGATAGCGACCCACACCGTCGTTCCTTTATCATACGCTCCATGTCCATGCAATATCCAGATCGTTTTCATAAGGAGTCTCTCTCACTTTTCGAAAAAGAAAAAAATGGTGCAGTACAATTGGAGTTCTTTTCCCTTTATTCCAGCCTGATTACGGGCGAACAATCATTTGGACCGTATGACGCAATCTGGATGCCCAATCTGCGATACCGCCTAAAATATCCCTACATCAAAAACATCCGCAAAGCCCGCTCAAACAAAGCCTTGTTTGCACTCTGGGCCCAGGGTCGTATCCCGGAGGATACGCACTGGCCAGTATGGATGGCAGATTTGATGCATACTGAAAATGAAAGAGATTTCATGCTGGGCTATCTGCAAATGAAAACCCACAGTTCTTATTCGGCCTATGCATTAAGGCAGGTAAAAGACCGTAATATGCTGCCTGTCATCAAATACCTGATCAAGCATGAAACCCAGGCCGACGTAAAAAAAGCCACTCAGGATGTCTACAATGAACTGATGGGTAATGACAAACAGGCAGACTGTTGCACTGATGAATCCTGCCTGCTTGAACTGGCGCGCATGAAGACGCTGAACGAGATCAATATCAGCAGCGAAGATGCGGCTAAAAAATACCTGACACAACTTAGCAACAGGAAAATGTCTGTGGAATTCCTCGATGATCTGCTCAGGTCAGCAAGGATTAAAGGGAATGGCAAACACGGGCAAGTATGGGAGCACTGGCTAGGCTGCTGGCGACCTGCTGGTGAACATGTAGCAAATCCGGAACCGGAGTAAAACGCAACAGAGAATGCCGACTTTGCAGCGGAAAATGTATAATGCTATGGCGTTAGTGAACACAAGAAAAAGTAGTATAGGAGACACAGGCATTTTCAACAATTCCGGTCATGCAATCAAGGTCCTTCATACCAGTGTTTTTTTCAATATTCTGCCTTGCCATGAAAATTTTCATGACAAGCTTGGTCGGCAGCAAGACCACTTGGGAGCATCAGACTTTTTATTGCCCCATTTTTGAGCACTAATTAAAACAGGTTCACAGCAAAATATAATTCCAAATAGCAATATTTTTGTTTGAAATCCGCAACATTTTTACAGCAAAAAAGATATTTCCTTCTTTGAATTTAAGTAATTCTTGACTTGTTTGCTGGCTAGAGAGATAACAGATTCGCCGTCACGCAAACGATTACGCAAACGTTTGCGTGGCACCCGTAGCGAAATCCCCGATTTCGACACGCCCCAATTCAGGGATGGTGCATATGCACCATTTCAGAACACCATTGTTTAACTCAACTTGGGAACTTACCATGCGCAAAACCATTTCTCAGCAACTGCACAAGGGTGTCAGCTTGAGCGTTATCGCCCTGGCGGTCGCGGCTGCCTTCCCCCTGCAATCTGCCTGGGCTCAGGATGCCAAGCCTGCCGCCAAAAATGACGGTACACAACTGGAAACTGTCATCGTTACCGCTAACCGCCGCGCAGAAAACATCAAAGAAGTACCGATGTCGATCTCTGCCATCAAAGGCGAAGCGCTCGATACCTACAATGCCAGCGGCCAGGACATTCGCTTCCTGGCGGCACGCGTACCTAGTTTGAACGTGGAATCCGACTTTGGTCGTTCTTTCCCACGTTTCTATATCCGCGGCTTGGGCAATACCGATTTCGATTTGAATGCATCTCAACCCGTTGGTCTGGTGTATGACGAAGTCGTACAAGAAAGCCCAATGCTGAAAGGCTTCCCGGTATTTGACGTAGACCAGGTCGAAATCCTGCGTGGCCCACAAGGTACCCTGTTTGGTCGCAACTCTCCAGCCGGTGTTTTAAAGTTTGACTCGGCCAAGCCTACCCGCCGCCTGGAAGGTTATGCCAACCTCGGTTTTGGTAATGACAAGGCCATCAACCTGGAAGGCGCCATCAACGTTCCTTTGAGCCAGGAATGGGCGATGCGCTTCTCTGGCCAATCCCAGAGCCGCGATGACCGTGTTACCAATCCGCGTTCTACTGGCGAGAAAAATCTCGAAGGTTATCGCGACAACGCAGCACGCCTGCAATTCTCGTATAAGAGCGGTGATTTCAGCGCTTTGGTGAATTTGCATGGCCGTGACATGTCTGGCAACGCCACCCTGTTCCGCGCCAACATCATCCAAAAAGGCACGAATGAATTGGTGCCAGGTTTTAACTATTCCAACTATCCTACCGATGGCTTGAATTCGCAAAACCTGGAATCGTCTGGTGGCAGCTTGCGCTTGCGCTGGGATATGCCGGGCATGAGCCTGCATTCCATTACTGCGTATGACAAGGCAAAGTTCTATAGCCGTGCTGACGTTGACGGTGGCTATGGCGCGTCTTTCATGCCGACCATGGGCCCAGGCTTCATTCCCTTCCCTGCTGAAACAGCCGATGGCTTGCCTAACCTGAAGCAGATTACCCAAGAGTTCCGTGTTGAATCCAATACCAAAGACCCATTGCAATGGATAGGTGGCTTGTATTATTTCAGCGAAGACTTGCAAGTTGACAGCTTCAACTATGATTCTTTTGCACCTGGCAATCCACAAAATGGCTACGCGGTACAACACCAGAATGCCAAGTCCTGGGCTGCCTTTGGTACCTTGAACTATGCCGTCAACGATCAGTTCAAACTGCGTGGTGGCCTTCGTTACACCAGCGATAAAAAAGAATTTGACGCACAACGCACCTGGACACCAGGCTCAGCATTGGGCACACCAGGCACACCTGTACTCAGAGCCAATCCATCTTCCACCAACATCAGTTGGGATTTGGGCGCCAACTACACACTGGACAAGGCAACTTCAGTGTTTGCCCGAATTGCAACCGGTTATCGTGCGCCGAGTATCCAGGGTCGCGTCCTGTTTGGCGACAGCATCTCCGTCGCTAATTCAGAAAAGACCCTGTCATTCGAAGCTGGTATCAAGAAAGACATCCTGGATAACACAGCGCGTATCAGCGCTACTGTATTCCAGTACACTGCCAAAGACTTGCAGTTGACCGCAGGTAGCGGCAGTGTGAACCAGAACAAACTGGTGAATGCAGACAAAGCCGTTGGTCAGGGTTTTGAAATGGATTTGCAAGCGAACCTGAGTCGCAACTGGAAAACCACAGTAGGTATCAGTTACAACGACACAGAGATCAGAGATGCCAAGCTGTTCGTTGCACCTTGCGGTAACGGCTGTACAGTCACCAACCCTGCCGGCCCTATCGCAGGTACAGTGCTGATCGGCGGTAACCCACTACCACGCGCGCCTAAATGGGTAGGTAACTTCTCGCTGCGTTATTCCACGCAAATCGGCGATGGCACACTGTACGCCAACACCGACTGGTCTTACAAAGACTCATACAATATGTTCTTGTACGAAGCCAAGGAATACAAAGCCAAATCCATGCTAGAAGGTGGCGTACGTGTAGGCTATATGTGGGCTGACGGCAAATATGAACTGGCTGCCTATGGTCGCAACATCACCAACAAGCAACAAGTCATCGCCGCCATCGACTTCAACAACCTGACAGGTATCCTGAACGAACCACGCAGCTATGGCGTGCAGTTCAAGGCTAACTTCTGATCATTTGTTAAGCTCATAAAAACGCCGGAGTGATCCGGCGTTTTTTATGGGTGACGTGTTTCGGAGTACTAAAGAGTGTGTCGCAATATGGACGATTGTCGTGACGGTTTTGGTTTTGGCCTGCGATCGAAAATTGCGTGCGAAGGTATTTGAAAAAACAGAGTCGAAATAATACGAAACTATAGTTAGCAAGCCTTTCGGCATATTACGAACGCCTCTGGATGCCAGCTAAAAACACGCTGGAATGCTGTTAATAGGATTGCTTCAAATTGACTAACCGTCCATTTCTGTGATGCACCCCAACGTAAGATCACGGACTAAGGCATTGACGCTCACCTTCATAGAGCATAACAAAACAACCCCAGGCTACTCCCGCATCCACCTCAACATTTTGGGAAAAGCTGGTTTACCCTCTTTCTCCGCCCGCACCGCCCCCAGACTCAATCCTGCCCACTCCAGAAACGGCAAGCCAATAAAATTACCCGACTCAAACATCTCTATCAACCAGCTGGAATCATCCTTATACCCATTCGGGTGAAAAACAAAATCCAGCGGCAAGTCAAGCTCCCTGGCCACAGCCAGAGACCACAGAATAGCCGCGATTTCTTCGCCCTGTGGCGGCCAGTCTTTCTCCTGCTGCTCACTGCCAATCAAGGCACGGCTGGCAGATGGTGTTACCGCAAGATGTCCGGCTTCATGCACCATATCACCAGGATATTTGAGTTTGCCATAATCGACATAAATGCAAGCCGGCCCCAAATCAAGACCAGGCAAGAATGTAGCATGCTCCAATTCGCGTTCAATAACCGTGATGCCTATACTGTCAAGAAAACGCAATACCTTATCCAAACGTGGATCGTCACGAACACTGGGATTCATTTCTACTACATCGGCTTCCATGGCAAATATAGCTCCTAATTTTGTTGCCGCAAACGCCGTGCAATGCTGGCGCAATGCTCCACTTGTGCGGTAATATTTTCTGGTACGGCAATCTCACCAGTCAGCACGGACCTGATCCAGGCCGCTGTGATTGTAGCGTCTATGCTGTCAGGCACTGCAGGCACTTCGGCCAATGGTTCTTGCTGCGCAGGCACCAGGGTGGAACTCTGCCCTGCGTGAAACCAGTCTATCTGCTGGGCACGACCGGTACTGGCGACAGCCTCACCTTCAGTACCACGCATGAGGAACACATCCCCGGCATCAAAAGGTGCGCAGCGAGTAAAATAGTCTTGCAGCATCAGCAGATATTCAGGGTGGGTATAAGAACTCAGACGCAAGGCAGGCACGATGAAAGGCTGCAAGAGCTTGACCAGGGTGTGAGTAGAATTGCGCACCCCCAGAATACGGCGCAGACTCAGCAAATGTGCCATTGCAGGCGACAAGGCATCGATGGGCATAAAGGCTGGCTGCTTTTGATGCATCTGATCCAGGACCTGCTCTGAAGTTGTTACCAGAGGCAAACCCAGGGCCTGGAATATCTCAGCCGTAGCGACACGACCAGCATCTGTGCGCACACCATGCACCAGTACAGGTACACCAAGCCGTGCCAGCAACAAGGCCAGCAAAGGTGTCAGATTAGCTTTCTTGCGGGCGCCGTTATAGGTAGGTATCACTACTGGAGCATAAGGGCTATCTGCAGGTGCTTGCAGCGGCAAGATAAAAGGGTGCGCCGCTTGCAAAAAGCCTGCAATTTCGTGTATTGATTCACCCTTGATGCGCATGGAAAGCAAGATGCCGCCAAGCTCCAGGTCAGAAACCTGACCGGCCAGCATGGCGGTATATAAAGTCGCAGCGTCTTCCTGCGTCATGCTGCGTGCGCCATCCTTGCCGCGCCCGATTTCCTTGATGAATTTTGCGGCCGCCAAAGGCACGGTCATTTCGGCAACAGGATTTGCGATAAATGGGGGAAATTTCAAACCTTTTCCTTCAACAGTTTCTGGATAAATCGCCACTCATCTGGCTTGACCGGGGTAATTGACAGGCGACTGCCTATTTGCAGCACCGTCATATCAGCCAGTTCTGGATAAGTCCTGAGTTCTGCCAGGCTCAGCAAGCGGGTTTTGCGCTTGGCCTTGACGTCAACCATCATCCAGCGTGGTGTTTCCTGGGTCGCCTTGGGATCAAAATATTTGCTGTCTTTTTCAAACTGTGTATGGTCGGGATACGCGGTACTGGCTACCTCGGCCAAACCGGCAATGCCAGGTTCGGCACAACTGGAATGGTAAAACAGCACACCATCACCAACCCGCATACCGTCACGCATGAAATTACGCGCCTGGTAATTGCGTACCCCAAACCAGGGGATGCTGGGCATAGCCAGGACGTCATCGATACTGATCTCATCCGGCTCAGACTTCATCAACCAATATGACATGTTAAGCACCTGCAAAGACAAAAGGAAATTGTCGCACATTTAGGTATCAAGGAGATAATCGCCATCAACAACATGGATTGAGCAGGCATAAAAAAACGGCTGTCACAAAAATGACAGCCGCTATAGTATAAGTCCCCACCGATGCCGCTATGCCGGCATCCTGAACCTGAGCGGTTCAAGTTGGCCACGGTCAATTCAATTTCGGGTTCATCGGACTAGCGACGCTCACACCTATCGAACAATGTTCCACGGCCTATGCACTAAAATGGTTCAAGGAATATATGGCATTGGCGAACACGGCAGGGAACTAAAGTGTACATTGAAATGCCTGCGCGTCGCTAGTTATTTTGATTAAATTAAATAATAAGATGGCAGATCAAAATAGTTTTTCTTGCGGAGTCAAAGCCTGGTCCATGATTTCATGCATATCCTGGATCTTTTGCTTCACCTCTGCCAGAGACAAGCCGGACAAGGGTCCTTCTGGTGATTTGGTGGCCAGCAACTCGGTTGTCATGCTCAGTGCTGCCATGACGGCTATCCTGTCGGTGCCCTTGACTTTGGCAGCATCACGTATGGCAGACATTTTGCCATCCAGATAGGCAGCGGCCTCGCGCAGGGCACGGTCCTCGCCTTCCTTGCAACTGAGCTTGTAGCTCTGGCCCATGATATTGACATCGACCTGTATTACTTTTACTTCGCTCATGCCGCTTCCTTGTCATTCAATACTTCTGCCGGCAATTGTGCCAGCAAGGTGGAGACGCGGTCATGAGCCTGCTGCATGCGTTGTTGCAAATCTGCATTTTTCGTCATCATGGACGTTACATCGTTACGCAACCTGGCATTTTCGCTGCGCAGGGTATGTGCCAGCACGGAAAGCTGCGTCACTTTTTCAGCTAGCAATTCAAATTCGGAAATCATCATGTCTCAGTGTTTAAAGGGGTATGCAACTCAGCATTTAACTCAGTTGATTAATTATACGAGCAAATTTTCTCTCAGAGCAGATCTATCAAGCTGCCATCACTCAAAATAAGTGCAGCATGGACAGTTTTATCAGAAAATACCTGATTTAAGGCGTCAACATAGCCCAGCAACTGCTGGCGATAGCCTGATTGCTGGCCGGGCAAAAGTTGGCGCTTGTAATCCAGAACCCAGACTTCATGCGAAAAAACCACAACCCGGTCTAGCCGCAGTAATTTTTGCTCAACCAGCACATCCATTTCATTGCGTGCATATAGATATACAGCAGGATCATAAAATTTCTGCAATGCAGAATTACTGAATATGCACTCAGCCTGTTTGCGTATTGCTGCGGCCACAGTGCTGGAACAGGGCAGCCAGGCGGCGATGATTTCGGCATCTGGGACGGCAATAGGCCAGATCTTTGCGTTGTTGCTCAAACGCTCCATCAAGGTGTGCAGAGCTATGCCCTCCAGTTGCTCATCACTGATTGCTTCCATGATTAACTCTTCAGCAGGCATGGCAGGAGGTTCAAATACCGCCAGACTAAATGACTGGTTCTGCTGTATTTCATTCTCTATTTCGGCTGCACTCGGCAATTTTTCTTCTACGCGATCCAGGTAAGCATACCAACTTGGGGCAGGCTGTTTTTTTCCATTCTGCACCCCACTAACTATCAATACCTGCTTGGCACGGGTGATGGCAACATATAAGAGATTCCAGTTTTCTTGCGTGGCCTGGGCTTCTTCCTGCGCAAAAAAACGGTCACGTGCCGCACCGCGCTGATCTTTCTTCCCAAAGACAGAAAAATGCCTTTCCTCGCCTGCTTGCAAGGGCCATTGACACAGGACGCCTATCCTGTCTTTCATGGATTCACTGTGATTGGCATCCAGCATGACGACTATCTTTGCTTCCAGTCCCTTGGCGCTATGAATGGTAAGGATACGCACAGCATCAGCCGCACTATCAACCGCAGATTCATCAGGTGCATCACTTTCGCCACCACGGCGCAAGGCGCTCAGGGCAGCGATAAATTTTGGCAGGCTGGGGTAACGCCCGGCATCCAGGTTCAGGGCCAGTTCGGTAAAGCTATGGATATTCCCCGTCACCTGGCTGCGTTGGGCGACTGAAGACGCTTGTGCATAGCGTTGCAAGACCTCACCCTGATGCAGGATGCGATCCAGTAAATCATGCACAGGCAAATAGTAAGAAGCTTCCATCCATTGCTGCAGCAAGCGGGCGGCGCGTTGCAGAACTGGAGAAGATTCGTCTTGCTGCAAGGCTAAGGCTTGCAAGCGCTTCCACCAGGTCGCTTCATCGCGCAACGCCAGGACAATCAAGTCGTCATCACTGGCTGCCATGATGGGTGACTTTAACACATGTGCCAGTGCACGGTTATCGCCGGGTGTCATCAGGAAATTCAACAAGGCGATCAAGTCCAGCACTTCCAGCGCATCCAGCAAACCACCGCGACGGCTGGATACAAAGGGAATGCCCGCTTCTCGCAAGGCTTTTTCATAGGCAGACAAATGCGTGCGGCGCTTGACCAGCAACATCACGTCGCTCCAGTGAAAGCTAGCTGCGCCCTGCACGGCACGTATGCCCAGCAAGGCTTGCGCGACTTGTTTACCTTCTTCATAGCGTTGCTGGTTTTCTGCTTCTTCCAGTGGGGTCGTCAACGAATTGCGCAAGGGGAAGCGGGTGGGTGCAACTTCTTCTTCAACAACTTCATCAGTTACATCAGACACTACCGCACCTATCAATGGCAAACGCCAGACTGCACCATCTGCATCAGAAGCTGTTGTTTGCGCATGAAACAGCGGGTTGCCACGCATGCTGACATTAAGTACATCAACAATCGCTGGCGCATTCCTGCGTGTCTGGTTGGTACGTAAAACCCGTGCCCCCTGCCCTGCCAGCATATTTTGTGCAGCAGTAAACACTCTGGGCTCAGCACGGCGAAAACGATAGATAGACTGTTTGGGATCCCCCACCACAAACACACTGGGCTTGGCACCATCATCACCATAGGCTTCCAGCCAGGCTTGCACTATGCCCCATTGCAGGGGATTGGTATCCTGGAATTCATCCAGCAAGATATGTTTGTAACGTGCATCAAGACGGCTATGCAAATAGGCTGCATATTCTTCGTTGCTTAGCAGGCGATATGCCTGCCATTCAAGGTCAGCAAAATCAAATACCCGCTGGTCTGACTTCAGGCTTTGGTAGCATTTAAGATAGGCTGTGCCGACCGCAAACAGAGCCTCATTGACTTGCATGACCATTTTTTCGGCACTACGTTTTTGCAGTTGATTCAGCGCCTGCACTATCGCTTCACATTCATCTTCAAAGGCATTGATCTGGTCCAGGCCCAGGTGTTTTTCTATGGAGGTAATCAGCGCTTTGACCTTGACATTGTGTGAGCGGATATTGCCCTGCCCATTGATGAAACCATCGCAAATCATGGCAAAGGCTTCCAGGCTAGGGCCGTCCGTCAAGCCTTGCTCTATCTTGCTGGCATTGGTCTGGTTGTTCTTTGAACCCTGCCCCAATAACAGGGCCATGTGGGCAATGCGTTGATATAACTGGGCATCTTCCCAGATGCTGAGCCGCGCATCCTGATACAGGTCTGCACCGCATAAATCACGCAACCAGTCCAGCGGGCCACCCAGCTCAATTTGCTGGTTGCTGGCCCACCATTCTGCCCGCTTGTCGAGGAAGGCTTCCAGCATTTCGCGTGCATTGAAATCCCCAATTTCCTGATACAGGAATAGCAGCGCCTCCTTGATGTCTGCATGCTCTTCCTGCACCAGCATCTGCATGAGCTGACCATAGGCTTCGCGCTGAATATCACCACTGGCTTCCACCAAAGTGAAGCCATGCGGCACGCCAGATGCCAGCGGTGCCAATTGTATCAGGCGACCGAACCAGCTATGGAAGGTGTCCAGTGATAGTGACTGCGGACTGGATAAGACTTTTTCATACAAGCCACGTGCCAGTGGTATGACACTTTGCAAGTCAGCCTCGGCAATACCGCGCTCAGTCAGCAATTGCCGCACATGGGCGATATCTGCCAGCGCCAGTTCATGCAGCAAATCCATGAGGCGCTCACGCATTTCCTGCGCAGCCTTGCGGGTAAAGGTAATCGCCAGTAACTCTGCAGGTTCAGCACCTGCCAGCAAAAGACGCAACATGCGCGAGACAAGCAACCAGGTTTTGCCACTGCCAGCACAAGCTTCGACGACAACGCTATGGCGCGGGTCACAGGCAGTTGCCGTAAAGTGTGCGTGGCTGACAGCCTCGCCATTGACTTCATAAGAATGAGAGTATTGCAGGGGTTCGGTCATCACCACGCCCCCTTTCGGCATAGTCCACGCATTTCACAATACTGGCAATTTGCTTCTACGCCGTGTGCTGGCAAGCTTGCACCATTCTGTATAGATGACATGCTGGTTTTAATCGCCAGTGCCAGCTCTGAAACCCAGCGTTCAAAATCATCGGCAGCCACATCGCCAGCCTTGCCCTGACTGAGTTCCAGCGCGACATAACTGCCTGAGCTGATAGGCAAATCCGTCAGCAAGCCGTAAAACGGCAACTGATGATCTTCGCCTTCCTTCAGTCTCCTGCGCAAGTCCATCAGGTTTTTTGTCTTGTAATCGAGTACCGCCACTTCACCATTCGTATTTCTGTCTATGCGGTCTATGCGACCTTTCAGTATGATCTGGCCACTCTGCCATTCCAGCGTTTTTTCATTCTTGATTTCACCCATGTCAAACTGCCAGCCCGCTTCTTCATGCGCCTGCATCCAGGCGACATAGGCGGGGATAACTTTATCCCAGCGCACGCTATAAGCTAGTGCCGCCGGGCTTTTTTGCAATACATCGGCAAAAAAATCAGCGGATATGTTACGCAGCAGGGCTTCTCTATCTACACCAGGCTGCACGACCTGCACTACTTTCAACTCTTCATGGTAACGCTTGAGGATGGCATGCAACCAGTCACCATAGTCACGCTTTTCCGGCATGTCTGACAGTTCATCCAGCGCACTCAAACCCAGCATGCGCCCGGCAAAAAACTGGTAGGGACATACCACCAGGCTGGTATAAGCACTGGCAGATAAAGTTGAAGGCAACAACGCAGCGGCAGAGGGCGTGGGCATATGCTGAGTGTTGGCTTGCATGGTCCTGGTCGGCATATCAAGGGGATGACTATCCAGCACGCCTTGCTGGGTACGCTCCAGCGTCAGACACAATTGTTCCAGCCAGGGGCTGACGGGATTATGTTCGCCATTCAGGCTGCCCTGCCAGGATAAAACGATGTCGGTATTACTCAGCAATAGCTCAGCAAAGTCACGCAATTGCTGTTGCTGGCGCGACTCGCGTGTTTCCAGTCCACATTCACGCCTGACTGCATTGGCGAAAAATAATATCTCGCTGGCCTGCGATGGCAGGTGTGAAGCATCCGCCCCAACCAACAACACCGCATCAAAAGGACGCAGGCGTGCGCCATTCAGCGGCAACATGACCACGCGCTTGTCGGTATGTGCGAACACAAATGCTGTGCTCTCCAGTTGCAGATTCATCAGGGCACGCCATTCAGCAAAGGTGAATGGCGTTTTCAAATCCTGACAGGCGAGCTGCAGCTTCTGTAGCAGTTGAATGATTTGCGCACCAGCCGGGTCTGCCTGAAAGGCATTGAACATGGAGAGGTCAAAGAATACCTGCAAACTCAGTGCACTCCATTCAGACAGACTGCGCCTGCCTGTGAAGTTGCCAGCCTGCCTGGCCATGGACCTGATCCAGCGGCTCGCTAGCCCGGTATCCTTGCCCGCATCCAGCGCGGCCAATACCGATTCCCAGCCACCCAGCACATTCGCACGACGCAAGACCAACTCTATACGCATGACCATATCGGCCTTGGCAGCGTTGGCATCTTGCTCATGCTCAGTATTGTCCGGGTCTTTCCATAGCAGGTAAGGTGACTTCAAGAAATCCAGCAAGGCCATGGTATCAGCCCGCGTCGTCACCACTTCCAGCCAGGCGGCAATAGCCGCCGCAGCGCGGGTAGTAGACAGTTTCCAGCCGGTTTCATCGGCCACCATGATCTGTGCGCGTTCCAGCAAGGCGCGTATGCGGCGGGAGACGACACGGTCTTGCGCCACGACGGCCACACTTTGCCTGCCTGCCTGCAGCCAGTTGATGATGGTTTGTGCCCCCTGCACCGCCTCATCTTCTAGCGACGTGGCGCGGCACAGACGTATGTGGGAAGTGTCTACATATTCAGTCAGCGCCTGCTGATGCTGGCTGCCAGTATCCTGCAAACCCGGCCAGGCATGGTAATACGGCTGCGGCAACGTATGTGCGCGCCAGTCCAGGCTGATTTGTAATACACTTTGCTTTTTGGCCCAAGCTTGCAAAAAAGCTTTTTCCATGGGGTTAGGCAAAGTCGGCGCTATCCACAGCAAAGGCTCACTGGCCTGCGCGGCAATTTGCAGGAGTTGCGCATAGCGTTTTACCTGCGGGTCGTTACCATCGAGCTGGCTCTGCCAGACTGACCACACCAGTTGCGTTTCTTCTGATAATAAGGCCTGTGCAGGCGCGGGCAGTTGCGCCAGTGCAGCCTGCCAGTCTTTTTCCAGCTTGCTTTTATCCTTGCCTATGGTGGGTAATAAGACAGCGGTCAATTCATCAGACAAGGTCAGCAGTGTTTGCGCCAGTGGCAACAAGTCAGTATTGCGGCGCGCACCAAATAATTTCTTTAACCATGGATGTTGCCTCAATTCAGCATACAAACCCATGAGCCTCTCACTGGCATCACCACCGTTATTACCTTGCGGTGCAGCATCAGGTGCCTGCATTTCCAGCAGGGCAAACAGGGTCTGTATGCGTGGCGGAATGAAATTACCCTGCAATACCGTCCCCAGCGCCTTTAACAGGAGGTGGGCATGCTGATACGTAGGTACGATAACGCGGACGGCAGAAAAATCCCGTTCTTGCTGACGTCCCCAGCCCTGCTCTCTGGTAGAGCGCAAAAAAGCCTGGGCAGCCTGTTGCCAGAATAGCGGGCCAGCGGGTATCAGTTGGGGGGTATGTAGCATTAAGAAAGTGATGGTTTTACCTGAAGAGCAAGTATACTATGCGACTGCCCATGCATTTTGGCGGCAAGCATGACACTTTTCTAAAAAATAGGTTATTATCTATCGCATAGCCAACCACTCCTGACTCATTTTGTTTTAGTCACGGTGCAGCACCATTCAACACCATTGAATTTGTGACTATCACCCTCAGATTCAAACCAGAATGCGGCGCTGTCCCAAAATACCGACATTCAGTGGCGCTGTTACCCCTTAATTTTTCCCTCTCGTTGAGGATTCCATGAGCGAAAACATCAAATATGTAAGCGATGCTTCATTCGAAGCAGACGTATTAAAATCTAACGTACCTGTATTGGTCGATTTCTGGGCTGAATGGTGTGGTCCTTGTAAAATGATCGCCCCTATACTGGAAGAAGTTGCCAAAGAATATAACGGCAAAATCATCGTAGCCAAGATGGACGTAGATGCAAACCAGGCAATTCCTGCCAAGTTTGGCATCCGTGGCATCCCTACCCTGATCCTGTTCAAAGATGGTGCTGCTGCAGCACAAAAAGTTGGTGCATTGGCAAAAGGCCAATTAACCTCTTTCATTGACAGTAATATTTAAGGTATTATTGTGGTCTGAAGCTTTAAAGCTGAAAACAACAAGATTGTTTACAGCTTTAAAGTGATGAAAATGAAGAGACAGCTGCCCCGGTTGACAACCCTCAACTGCTGCATGCAAATTCAGACCTGAATTACATAATATTAAATAAAACGAAACCAAGACAGAAATTCTTTCTATCCTGTTTAATCCGTAGTTCCTCTGCTCACTCCCCCACCCCATAATCCCATCCCGGGACACTCACCATGCATCTATCTGAACTAAAGGCCTTACACGTATCCGCTTTATTGGAAATGGCCATAGGACTCGATATCGATAACGCTGCGCGTATGCGCAAGCAGGAATTGATGTTCGCGATCCTCAAAAAACGTGCAAAATCAGGCGAACAAATTTTTGGCGATGGTGCCCTTGAAGTATTGCCTGACGGCTTTGGCTTCCTGCGCTCACCAGATGCCAGTTACATGGCCTCGACTGACGATATTTATATTTCTCCTTCGCAAATCCGCCGTTTCAATCTGCATACTGGCGATTCCATCGAAGGTGAAGTGCGCACACCAAAAGACGGTGAACGCTATTTTGCATTGGTGAAGGTGGACAAGGTCAACGGCGAATCGCCAGAAGCCTCCAAGCACCGCATCCTGTTTGAAAACCTGACGCCGCTGCACCCGAACAAGGTATTGACACTCGAACGCGAAATGCGCGGCGAAGAAAATACCACTGGCCGCATCATCGACATGATCGCCCCTATCGGCCGTGGCCAGCGCGGTTTGCTGGTAGCGTCACCAAAATCCGGTAAGTCCGTCATGCTGCAACACGTAGCACACGCGATTACCACCAATCACCCTGACGTTACTTTGATCGTTTTGCTGATTGATGAACGTCCGGAAGAAGTGACAGAGATGCAGCGCTCGGTACGCGGTGAAGTGGTCGCATCGACTTTCGATGAACCAGCTACCCGTCACGTACAAGTTGCTGAAATGGTGCTGGAAAAAGCCAAGCGCCTGGTAGAAATGAAAAAAGACGTGGTCATCCTGCTGGATTCCATCACCCGTCTGGCACGCGCTTACAATACCGTCATCCCTGCTTCTGGCAAGGTATTGACCGGTGGTGTGGACGCAAATGCGCTGCAACGCCCAAAACGCTTCTTCGGTGCAGCACGCAATGTGGAAGAAGGCGGCTCACTGACCATCATAGCGACAGCCCTGATTGAAACCGGCAGCCGTATGGATGACGTGATCTATGAAGAATTCAAAGGCACAGGCAATATGGAAGTTCATCTGGAACGCCGCCTTGCTGAAAAACGCGTCTACCCAGCTATCAACCTCAACAAATCCGGCACCCGTCGTGAAGAATTGCTGATCAAGCCAGACCAATTGCAGAAGATTTGGATCTTGCGCAAATTGCTGTATAGCATGGACGAAATCGAAGCGATGGAGTTCATCCTCGACAAGATGAAAGCCACGAAAAACAACGCAGATTTTTTTGAAATGATGCGCAGAGGCGGATAATTTCTCCTCATGTTTTCGGGTTGAAGAGCCGCCACTGTTGTGGCGGCTTTTTTTGGCGAGGTACTTACATTACAAACAATCTGCAGTCATACCCTACACGATCATGATGGATCGTGGTGTGCAATAGAAAGACATTGCCTTCAAAACCATTGCCGTGGCGCTATCACTGTTTTCTCTGAAATTAGCTACACTAATAACTTCCATTTCCTTCCAGTAGCTCTAGCTGTTGTTATGTCGATTCTTCAGCTTTCTTAGGTTGCAACAGATTCTATGCTCCGATATTCGCCGGGAAGCATACCGGACCACCGCTTGAACGCTCGCCGAAAAGCACGTGCATCTGCATAACCCACCAGTTCTGCCACTGCGGCAATCGACAGCTCAGTATTCGCAAGTAAATTGCATGCATGTTCATAGCGTGCACTATCCCGCAGCTCCCGATAGGTCGTATTTAGCTTTCCTAACTTGCGTCTCAATGTCCGCTCACTAACATTCACAGTTTGCGCCATGTCGCGTTGTTTCGTTCCAGAATCAATTTCTGATCGAATTCGTGTGACAATCGACTCCACGAGATCGTGCCTTCCTTCTCGTTTTGCCAGAAGAGTACTTAACTGTCCTTGTACCGCCCTGCTTGTACTTCGGTCAAATTGAGGTATTCTAAAGTTTAACCAATGAGACGCAAATACTATTTGATTGTGACTTGCATCGAAGCGAATAGGACAACGATAAAAGTGCCGATAGGGTTCTTCATTTATTGGGCGAGATCGCGTAAGCTCAACTCGGGATAGCTTGAATTCATCACTAAATAAAGATCGAAAAACCACCAGCGCAGAGGCCATCGCCTCATCTACCAAAAAAGTCTCAATCTCCAAATCGAAAACCGTTGGAGAAACTCTAATGAAAATCTCGGATTCATGATGTTCAATATGATGCTGCAGCGTCGCTCCTGCGTGCTCTTGATTTGTTAGCCCATATGAGATCGCATCAGCAAACGTCTCACAGGTGAAAAGGCCCAAACCTGCCAATCCCCAAGAAACAGGCGACTGTCGTGCCCCCACCACTAATCCCAACACAGAGTCATCTAAAATGCGCTGGCAACGAATAATTAGCTCCCGCATCTGACAGTAAGAGATCATCAGTTGATAATCAGTTAAATCATGATATGTAAAGCCTAGTCCACGGCATATGCGCTCAGGAGACATACCTCTCTCTTCAACTAATCCCAAGAGTGAACGTGCGAGTGTTGGAATAATGTTCGCGATATTATGTTGTGAAAATGGCGGCGATATTGCCATGACTATTCCTAAAGCTTGATCTAATAGCGATACTGATTTTGACTTATTCGAAGGCAATTATCATCAGTTGATAAGTCTTAATGTCCTCTTAGGAACCAGGTTTGGCCTATTTGGACCTATGACCGATTCAATCATCTATCTATAGTTGCCTCATCATAGCGCAGAGGAGGTCTTTTTGTTTAATTTTTGCCTACAGGCACTGTTAATTTTGATTCTCTTGTGTGGCTGTTCCTCGCATCGTCCATGGACAAACTCTGGACCAAAGGAGCCGTCAAAACCTTATATCGTAGGATCAGGTCCCGATCGATCGATAGTTGCAGCAGTTACTCTGTCAGGAGGTGGAACGCGAGCAGCAGCTTTTGGTCTTGGCGTATTAGCGACGCTAAAAGACACCGCTATCTATTGGGATGGTCGACACACCACTTTACTTGACGAGGTTAGCCTCATTAGTGGCGTGTCAGGTGGTAGCGTGCTAGCAGCTCATTACGCAGCTTTCGGCGATTTAACACTAAAAAACTTTGAGCGAGATTTCCTTAACGTCGACTTTGAGTCACGCATCATCGGAAGAGCCAGTACACCCGAAGGAATGTATAAACTTGGTTCGCCTTGGTTTGGCCGTACACACCTACTCGCTGAAGAGTTAGATCGTCTTTATGAAGGTCGCCGATTTGGAGATGCCGCATTGCGTCATGGAGCTCCAGAGTTGCTTGTAACGGCGACTGACCTGAGCCATGGTGCGCCATTCGAATTTAGCCATGATCAATTGGCAGCTATGTGTATAGACTGGCGAGAGATACCACTATCATTCGCAGTCGCCGCATCAGCAGCAGTCCCCCTAATTTTGAGTCCAGTTACTTTAAATAACTACACGGGGCAGTGTCACTCTTCCGACAAAGCTGAAATCTCTACTTCATCTGATTTTCGGACTCAGTTGCGTTCAGCGACAGCTGCAACATATTTCGATGCGACTCGCAGGCCATTTATCCATCTCGTGGATGGCGGACTCTCAGACAACCTCGGCGTACGCAGTCTACTTGATCGATTTGTCGCTAGCGGAAGCATTGCTGATAGCTTCCCAGACGCCCCCGAAGGGAGTATTCGACGCCTTATATTGATTGTAGTGAACGCGGAACGTGATGCCAGTGAAACCATTGAACTTGACAGCAGAGTACCGACCACTGGACAAGTCCTTGACACACTCGTGTTCGGTGCTGGTGGGCGTGATACGAAGGTGACGCTTGCTATCCTCCAGCAAGATGTAGTTAGGTGGACGGAGGAACTTACGCTCGCACGCGGAAGGCCCGGTAGTCCGTTCTCAGCGGATGCGCAAATACATGCGCTCGTTGTTAGTCTACGCGTTGTCCCCGATCCCGAACGTCGAGAAGCATTAACTCGCATGCCTACCTCACTTTCTTTGAGTCCGGGTCAAGTACGAGAGTTGCAGGCGGCTGCCAGGAGTATATTACTATCATCACCAGCATTTCGACGTTTGGTCGCCAGCTTTCAAGAATAAAAGTCAACCACATTCCATCAAAGTACGGCTAAAAACTTGTGTTTTCATTGTCGTTTTCATGGGTGCTTTCTTCATGAATATGTTGGGATAGCCTATCTTTTTAGCGTGCTGGTCAGCGCGCCAGATTTCGTAAATTAGGGACAATTGCAAGGTCTGAACACTGCATCATCTCAAGAAAGCAAGAACCTGCATTGATACCGAGCATTCGGAATTAGTGTCTTAGTTGTGCTCAACCATCGACTAAGTCTGAATCTTAATTCAGTTGCTTCCTCGTCCGATTTAATCTCTTTCATCTTTTGCCAAACCTGTCCCAAAAGGTCTTCCTCTTGACCTTTTCAGCCTCCTGCCCCCTGAAAGGCACGCTGTATATTTGGCGAAAATGGCCGATACGGTCTCCTCCCCTCAACCGCACTACTTGAAAGAGAGCTTCAGTGAAACTGCGTCTTAATTCTACAATACTAGCTTTGCCACTAATTTGTTGTATTGTCGCTTGCACCAGGGAGCCGTCAGCCACATCTGAGGAATCGCTACGCCCTGCGTATGTTGTCGAGCTTGGTGTCAATGAACCAAAGACGATAACCTGGATAGGTGAAGTACGGGCAGTACATCGCGCCGAACTTGGGTTTCCCGTCGCAGGACGAGTAGTCTTCGTTGCGGTGGACGTGGGCGACAAAGTGGCCGTTGGGCAGGTCTTGGCAACTTTGGATATGCTGCCTCTAAAGTCACAATTGCTTGCGACACAGAACGAAGTTGCACGTGCTGAGGCCCAAGCAAATGAAGCTCGTCAACGAAGCGAGAGAGTACTACGTGCGCAGGCCGCTGGGGCGACCAGCGGAGCCGAGGCGACTGGCGTAAAAGCTGAATTGCTTTCGGCAGAGGCCGCTCTGCGTGCGGCAAGCGCGCAAAGAGATGCCGCCAATTGGGCCTTGGAACATGCCACACTGCGTGCACCGGTCACAGGGGTAGTTGCCAGCCGTCAAATAGAATCTGGTCATTCGACTGGGCCTGGCGCACCAGTCTTAACTATCGATGGAAATGGGCGGGAGCTTTCATTGCTGATGCCAGCATCGCAGACAGTTAAGCCAGGCCAACAAGTCATGCTGCGAAATGACGGTAGTGATGTGCAAAGCCGTGTTCTCCGTGTAGGAAACCGCTTGGAAGCGGGAGGTGTAAAGCGTGTGTATGTTTCTGTCCCGGATGCCGCTACTGTTGGCTCAACCTGGTCGGTGTCTCTGACGGAGCCTGAAAATGATAAAGCTTTTCGAATTCCCTTCCGGGCAGTCCTCCCTGGCACCATAGCGACTAATGGATATGTACTACGTGTGGGCAAGGATGGTCGAACCGTTGAGCAAGTCACCGTCAAACTCGGCGCACTTCAAGATGACACGATTGAACTTATTGAGGGTCTAACAAAAGGTGATCGAGTCATCGTTGCTGGAGCAGCTGGCATTCGGCCAGGTAGTCTGATTAAGCCTGTGATCTATCGGTCCGAGGTAAAATCATGACAAGCCTTTCGACGAAGGCGCTGGAACGTCCACGCTTTACACTCCTCGCTGTTTTGGGTCTTGTTTTGGCAGGGCTGTGGTTAGCGCTAGACTTTCCATCAACAGAAGAGCCACCTGTCACGATTCGCACTGCTACGATACTAAGCTTTGTGCCAGGCGCTGATGTTGCACGCGTTGAGCAGCTTGTTGCTCGGCCGACCGAGGAGGTTGTGCTTACTCTGCCTGAGGTAAAACGCGTTAAGACATCTGTCAGGCCGGGCTTCGCATTTACCTATGTCGAACTGGCACCAACAGTGAGCCCTGCAAAATTGCCTGAGGTTTGGCATCGCTTACGTTCACGCATAGGTGATTTGCGTCCATCTCTTCCTGAGGGGACGATAGGGCCGTTGGTTGACGACGAGTTTGGTCGAGTGGCTGTGTTGACAATTGCGCTCACAGGCCCGGGATACACTTCGGGCGAGATACGAGAACAGGCTCGTCAATTACGTAACAAGCTTTTAAAAATCTCAGGTGTGGAACGAGTCTCCTTACATGGCATCCGCGATGAGCAAGTGCAAATTGTGCTTGATGTCAACACTTTGGCTGCAAAGGGAGTAAATCCAGGAGTTGTAGCTTTGGCTGTCTCAAAGCGAAATGTGATTGCACCAGCAGGTTTCATAGAGCTTGACGGTGCAGAGCTTGCACTCAAAGTAAGTGGAGATTCGGCTCGCCCTGAATTTTTAGGCAGTACTCCTATCGCATTGCCCAACGGTGGTATTGTGCCGCTAGCTCAATTGGCGCGGATTGAACGTGTACCGCAAGATCCACCATTGACTGGTGCTTTCCTGGATGGAAGAGAAGCGGCAGTGATTGCCGTATCCATGGATCCAGGTTTGAATGTCGTTAGCTTCGCAGAGCGTCTTCGCAATGAGGTCCATAGTCTGGAACAAGCACTCCCCGCCGGAATGTCGCTTAAGCCAATCACCGATCAAGCGCAGATCGTTACAAAACAGCTGAAACAAGTTGGGCAAGTGTTCTTGGAAACCACTGCCATAGTGATGGCAGTGGTCGTGTTGTTCCTGGGTCTACGTACAGGGCTGATTGTCGGTGCCATTGTTCCAGCAACAGTACTTGGAACTTTGGCGATCATGAAGCTTCTGGGAATTGATCTGCACATTATCTCTATAGGTGCAATCATCATCGCACTTGGTCTCTTTGTCGACAACGCGATTGTCGTTGCAGAAGACATGGAACGACGGCTTGCATTGGGCGAGTCGCGTGAAAACGCTGCGGCTGAAGCAGGGCGAACTATGCTTAGACCCCTACTTGTTTCATCGTTGGCGATCATCCTTACCTTTATGCCACTTGTGCTCTCTCAAACTGAGACTGGCGAATATTTAAGAAGCCTGGGAATTGTCATGGCAATTGCGCTACTTCTGTCTTTACTATTGGCAGTGACTTTCACACCACTACTTTGCAAGCGCTTTGCGCAGCATCACGCTGAATTAAGTCGCACGGCGAAGGCGGTTGACGCACTGACCGGATGGTATAGAGTCCAGGTGAGATGGTTGCTAAACCATAAATTTATCTTTATCGGCGCGATGTTCATATTGCTTCTAGGTTCGGGATGGTTATTTAGTACAGTCGCCTCCGAATTGATGCCAGCGTCTGAGCGCCGTCAACTCCAAATGGCTATTGAGTTGGCACCCGATGCAACAACGACGCAAACATTAGAGACTGCGCGGCAGATTAGTTTGAAACTGACTGACAAGAAAGACTTTCCAGAAATCTCGAGTCATGCCGTGTACATAGGGGATGGCGGTCCACGTTTCATTTTGGCGCTCAATCCCCCAACACCAGCAGCACATCGTGCATATGCAGTATTAACATTAGCACAGAATGTGACTCACACATCTGCTATCGAAAAACTCAAAGCGAACCTTGCCGGAGCTTTTCCAGATGTTAGATTTGAGCCTAAACGTTTCTCGATGGGTGCCTCCGACTCTGGAACAGCTGTATTTCGCCTAACCAGTAGTGATGGCCAAGGACATCGGGTTGCAGCTGAAGAATTGCTTACTGCGTTACACGCCCAGCCAGGCATGGAAGCTATTTCGAGCGATGCTGAAAGGAATGTTGTACAGGTTGAAGTACAGGTTGATCAAGTCAAGGCTCATGCTGCCGGGGTAAGCAGTTCCGAAATCGCAAAGAGTTTAGACATGATGTTGAGCGGTGCTCCAGTAACACAGTATCGGGAGGGAGACACGGTCCTTCCCGTGATACTACGTGGCGAGGGTAGGCTGCGCCATAGCCTGGAGCAATTGGCAACTCTTCCAATAGTAAAGGCAGATGCTAGCGGCAGCATTCCACTTGGACAAGTGGCTAAGCTGAAATTAGCGCCGCAACCTTCTGTCATCCAGCGCTTCAATCAAGAATCCGCAATCACAGTCCAAGCAAAGAATCCCAAGCTGACGTCGCAAGGCATTGCAGATCAGATGGAGCCTGTGTTGGCGAAAATACGGGCGTCGGGTGTCGATGTAAAACTAGGTGGCGAAATAGAAGAGAACGCTAGCGCCAACGAAGCAATTTTGCAGCTACTGCCTGCATGCTTGATTGCGATGTTCTTGCTCTTTATCTGGCAGTTCGAAAGTGTTCGTAAAAGCCTCATTGTGTTTGCAAGTATCCCATTCGTGACGATAGGCGCGGCGTTAGCACTAAAGTTAAGTGGCACCACCCTGACTTTCGTCGGCACTCTTGGCCTGCTTGCTCTGGCTGGAATCATCGTAAATAACGGTGTTTTATTACTTGACGCCATCGAGGAGTGTCGGAGCAAAGGGCTACCGGGAGCTAAAGCTATCGAAGAAGCTTGCGCCAAACGCTTGCGTCCTATCGTCATGACAAATTTAGTTTGCACCCTTGGCCTTGTCCCTTTATGGCTTTTTGGTGGCATTGTCTGGACTAGCCTGACGGTTGTGATGATGGGTGGCCTTGCACTTGGTTCCGTCATCACACTCGGACTTATTCCGAGTCTATATGCTGCTTTCTATCGAGTGTCTGCACCGTCGGCTCAAACTGGAGATATTCTATGAAACGCCCTCCTCTTGTATCAATACTGATGGCACCACTCTTTGTGACAGCGTGTGCTTCAGTCGTCAATCCAAAAATCCAAGGTTTTCCACAGACCTCAGGAATCGCTGCTTTTGAAAATGCAATTAGCAATGGGACGCCCGCTCGTGAGTGGTGGCGTGCCCTGGGCGATCCAACGCTCGATTCGCTGGTCGTCGAATCAGTTGAGCATAACTTCGAACTACGTGCTGCATTAGCGGCAGTAAAAGCTGCTCGTTCATTGGCTGATGCAGCAGCGAGGGATGCTCTTCCCGCAGGACGATTAGATGCTCAGGCGCAGTTGCAACGTCCATCAACGTCAGAGGTCGATCCATACAAGCAAAACTTGCCACGCCCACCGTCTTCGAAAATCACGACTATAAGTCAGGGATTGACCTGGGAGGTTGATCTATTTGGTCGCGTTGGAACCGCAATTGCTGTGGCAGATCGTCATGCAGACATTGCGGCATCAGACATGCATGCCGCAACAGCGCTATTGCAGGCCGAGGTAGTAAGACAATACACAGGTCTGCGTTTGCAACAACAAACAATAAAGGTATTGCTGGAAGAGCTTGCTACATACGAGGCACGTGTAAAACAACTATTTACCCGGTCTTATGCCGGTCTTGCCGACCGAAGAGAAGCTTTGGTAGCTCAAGGAGAACTAGCGCGCATGCGATCAGAACGAGCACAAGCCGAAGCATTCTTGCATGCTCATTTGGCGGCGCTTAGTGTAATGGCTGGTCGCAACCCACATGAGCGTAGTAAATGGCGTGAGGCTCTGCTAGTCATTGCTCCCTTGCCCGAAGTACCGAACGAAGTTTCCGTTGTTATGCCTTCGGATCTCCTTGCACGCCGACCAGATGTAGTTCGGGCTGAAGCGCAGTTGAGGGCAGCGCTAGGAGAAGCCGTTCTCGCCGAACGCGCTCACTTACCTCGCATAAGCTTAAACCTTGCTCTTGGTCTTAATGCACCGTTTGGTGAGCTAGGAAATGCAAATGCAATGCGTTACGCTGCCGGCCCAGTCCTTAGCTGGGAATGGCTCGATGCTGGGCGCATCAAAGCACGCGCAGCAGCAGCGCGAGCCGGGCAAGAGGCTGCGTATTATGGCCTTGAGCAAACTATGCTAAAAGCTCTGCAAGACAGTGAAATAGCACTACACCAATGGGTAGCTGTGATAAGCGCATTAAAAGACGCAAGACTTGCCAAGAGATCAGCCTCAGATAGTGAAGCCTATACAAGAGCACGTGTCATTGCGGGATTGGAAGCACCGTTAGCGGGACTGGAAAGCAACATAGCAAATTTACATGCACAACGGCTAGCATTGACCGTGCACACTGAAGCACTTCAAGCCTACGGACAAACACAGTTGGCGCTGGCTGCATGGCAACCGGAACCACAGCTTACTTCGGTGAAATAATGAACGCGCCACGTAGCGATTGAAGCGGAGGAAGTGATCGCCAATTGATTAAAATCAGTTCGCGTCTGGCTGCGGCGGCAGACAAACGCATAGCTGCAAATGGCGGTCGTGCCGCTCTGCAAGTCGATAGTACAGAAATGGTGCTACCTTCTACGTAGATTGCCACTCGGGAAGTCATCTCTCACCAAAATCGAAAAAAAACCGATTCATTCAGAATCGGTTTTTTTGTTTTGCTAATAGCAAATATTACTTGCCAGCCAAAATCTCAGGCTTGCTCCAGCCACTACCAACGGCCTTATAAATACTGACCACAGAAGACAATTGCGCGCGCTTGCTGTCAATCAGGCTGGCTTGTGCCTGGAACAAATCACGTTGTGCATTCAAGACTTCCAGATAGCTGCTATAGCCATTCTTGTAGCGTAAATCAGCCAGGCGCAATGAATCTTTCAATGCAGTCACCCTGCGCTCGGAAGCCACATTCACCTGCTCATTGGCCGCCGTATTGTTGAGCGCGTCATGCACATCACGGAAAGCGCCCTGCACTGCCTGCACATATTGCGCCAGCGCCTGGTTCTTGCGGGCTTCAGCCCCTTGCACTACCGCTCCAATTGCACCTGCACGGAAGATAGGTTGTGCCAGGCTGCTACCCAGGCTCCACAGCAGCGAAGCAGGATTAATCAAATCCTCAAACACCTTGGATTCATAACCAGCAGTCGTCGTCAGCCTTAGACTAGGAAAGTATTGCGACTTGGCCTGGCCGATGTCTGCATTGGCAGCTACCAGCGCCTGCTCTGCCGACAGGATGTCCGGACGACGGTTCAGCAAATCAGATGGCAAGTCCGCAGGCATGATCAATTGCTGGTGCAAGCTATCAATCGCATTGCCTCGTGCAATCACAGGTTGTGCAATGGCGCTGGCAGAACGCCCCAGCAAGACCGCCAGTGTCGACTCTATATTCGACAAAGCCTGTTTGGCCTGGGAATAACTGATTTCAGATGCAGCAGCTTCAGACTCTGCGACATGCAAATCAAGTTCACTGGTCGCGCCCGCTGTAAAACGACGTTTTTGCAAGCGCAGATTTTCCTGACGGGTTTTCAAGGTTGAATCAGCCAGGGCCAGTTGCGCATCAGCGGCACGCATGGCGAAATAGCTTTGCGCAACATTCGCGTACAGACTGCTTTGCACCAGGCCACGATTGGCTTCCTGTGCCAACAAACGTGCACGGGCTGCTTCATCTGCACGTGCCAGCTTGCCCCAGAAATCAACTTCATAAGAAGCCGTCAGGCTTAATTGAAAGTCTTTGCCGTAAGGGCTGGCACCCGCGCCCAGCTTGCCAGCATTTTCGCTGGTACGGGTACGAGTGGCACCCAGATTGGCGTCGACGCTGGGATAGCGATTTGAATTTGCACCCACCGCAACCGCACTCGCTTCTTCTATGCGTGCCGCAGCCAGGGCCAGATCCTGGTTATTTTTGCTAGATTCATCCAGCAAGCTATCCAGCACCGGGTCTTGAAAGTTTTTCCACCAGGCGGCATAGTCCACTGCGACCTGCTTGTTTTGTGTTGCCACGACACCCAGGCTGGCCGGGGTTTCCAGTGCAGGGCGCTGGTAATTTGGCCCTACCGAGGCACAGCCTGCCAGCACCATGCTGGCAACCAGCGTAGTTAATATGAATTTTGTACCAGACATCATTATTCCTTCACATCTGCTTGAGGCGCATTGTGCAAAATATGGACAGGATGCTCAAAATCCTGCTCTGTGGTTTTCAAGCGTCTGTCATTGATCAGCTTGAAGAACAAAGGCACAAAGAAGATCGCCAGGAAAGTTGCTGCCAGCATGCCGCCCAAGACACCAGTACCCAGGGACTGACGAGCAGCCGCGCCTGCACCGCTTGAGAAAGCAAGTGGCACCACACCCAAAATAAAGGCCAGCGAAGTCATCAGAATAGGACGGAAGCGCAAGCGTGCTGCCTCCAGCGCTGCAGCCACAGGTGCATACCCCTCATTCACTTTCATGACCGCAAATTCCACAATCAGAATCGCATTCTTCGCTGACAAACCTAATAACGTCACCAGACCGATCTGGAAGTACACGTCATTGTTGAAGTGACGGAGGTACACCGCCAGCAAGGCACCAAAGATACCAAAAGGCATAGCCAGCAAGACCGAGAATGGCAGAGACCATTTTTCATACTGTGCAGCCAAAATCAGGAAAATCATCAAGACACCAGCACCCAGCGCCAGACCGGCTGCATTGCTGCTGCGTTTTTCCTGGAAGGACGCACCACCCCAGTCGTAGACTACGTCAGCAGGCAATACATTCTTCGCGGCTCTTTCCATTGCTGCAATCGCCTGGCCAGAACTGAAACCTGGCTTGGCATCACCCAGCAATTTAATGGACGGCAAGGCATTAAAACGTTGTACAGAATCAGGACCAGTGATGAACTTGATGGTCGTGAATGCACGCACAGGTATCATCTGCCCGGTATTGGAACGTACGTACATACTGCCTATATCATCCGGCTTAGCACGGTACTGGCCTTCTGCCTGCAACTGCACGGTGTAGATACGGCCGTTCTTGTTGAAGTCATTGACGTAGTAACTACCCATGGTTGCAGCCAGAGTGTTATACACATCAGCCAGGGCCACACCCATGGAGCGCGCTTTTTCATTGTCCACATCAACATACAGTTGTGGCGAATTGGCTTGCCACAGAGTTTTCACGCCAGCCAGCTCGGGCTGCTTGTTGGCTTCCGCAATCAACAAAGGCAAGATCTGAGCCAAACGCTTGACGCCACCTTCACCAGCGTTTTGCAGGTAGAACTCAAAACCACCAGTCTGACCTAGACCCTGGATCGCAGGCGGAGCAAAGAATAACGGCAAACCCTCCTTGATGCGGCCGGTCTTCATATAGCTTTCACCCACCATCTGATGAGCGGATTGAGTACGCTCTTCCCAAGGCTTCAAGGGGAAGAACATGGTTGCAGCAGATGATTTCAAACCGCCACCGCCCAGGAAATCCAGACCGACCAGGGCAAAAGTCGTGTCGATATTCTTGTTGGTTTTCATGATGGATTCAACGTCACGCACCATTGCATCAGTACGGTCCAGCGAAGCACCTTCAGGCATGATGGCAGCACCGATGAAATAACCCTGATCTTCATCCGGCACCAGACCACCTGGTACATTTTTCCACAACACACCAGTCAGGGCAACCATACCCAGCACCAGTGCGATACCCAGCACAGCACGCTTCATGAAAAAGGTAACGCCATCAGTGTAACGCTTGGTCAAACGCAAGAAAGCTGCATTGAACCACGTAAAGAAACGGTTGTGATTTTCAGAACCAGGCTTGAGCAAGATCGCGCACAGTGCCGGTGTCAATGTCAATGCAACGATACCGGACAAGACCACAGCAATGGAAATCGTGACCGAGAACTGACGATACAATTCACCCGCCAGACCACCGAGGAAAGCGATAGGACCAAAGGCGGCAACCAGTACCAGCACAATCGCGATCACCGGGCCAGTCACTTCATGCATGGCTTCAATTGCCGCATCTTTCGGCGACATCCCCTCTTCGTTCATCAGGCGTTCAACGTTTTCCAGCACCACAATCGCATCGTCCACCACAATACCAATCGCCAGCACCATACCGAACAATGTCAGTGTGTTGATGCTATAGCCAAGCAAATGCAAACCAGCCATGGTACCAATCAGCGATACTGGTACTGCCAGCGTAGGGATGATGGTGGCACGCCAACTTTGCAGGAACAGATATACAACGATGAACACCAGCACCATCGCTTCGGCCAAGGTTTTCAACACCTCAGCAATCGACTCAGTCACAAACGGCGTGGTGTCATATGGCGTGGCATACTCCATGCCTTCAGGGAATTTCGCCTTCAGGTCCTGCAGCGTTTTTTCCACCGCCTTGCGGGTTTCCAGCGCATTTGCACCGGTTTGCAAGAACACACCGATGTTGGCTGATGGGTGACCATTGACGCGACCATACAGATTGTAATCCTTGGAACCCAATTCAACCCGCGCCACATCACTGACACGGATAGCGGCACCACCCTTGGCAGATTTGACGATGATATTGGCAAATTCAGATGGTTCCAGCAAGCGGCCCTTGGCCGTGACTGTCATCGTCAATTCTTCAGTGTTGTTTGGTGGCGCACCAACCTTACCAGCAGCATACTGTGCATTTTGCTCAGTAATCGCATTCGAGATATCGCCTACCGTCACGCCCAGTTGTGCCATGCGGTCAGGACGCATCCAGATACGCATCGCATAATCCTTGGCACCGAAAATCTGGATATTGGTGGTACCCGGCACGCGCTTCAATGCGTCCAGCACATTCTGGGTTGCATAGTTGGACAGGAACAAGGCATCGTAACGATTATCTGGCGAGAACAGCGCCGCCACTACCAGGAAATTAGACGAGCTCTTCGAGACCGTCACACCCTGGCGACGTACTTCCTGTGGCAGCTTGGCGTCTGCCTGGCGCACCCGGTTATTGACGTTAACTGCGGCAATATCCAGATCGGTACCTACTTCGAATGTCACGCTGATGGACACACGGCCATCGGCAGACGAGACCGAATCCATATACAGCATGTTTTCAACACCATTGATTTGCTCTTCAATAGGTGCTGCCACTGTGCGCTCTATCACCTCGGCAGAAGCGCCGGGATAAAAAGCAGTCACGTTCACTACCGGCGGAGAAATCTCCGGGTAGCGCGAAATCGGCAGAACGCGCAAGGCGGCCAGACCGGCCAGCACGATGATCAGCGACAAGACAGTCGCGAAGATCGGCCGGTTAATGAAAAATTTTGAGAACATGAATTATTCCTTGTAGCCTTAGCTAAGTTATGCAGCGGATTTTCAGCTGGTCAGAAGCTTAGTGTTTTGCCTCTGCACTGGCCGCAGCACTTGCAGCCGGGGCCGAAGCTGCCGCTGCCGCAGGTTTATCATCAGGTTTGGCCGCTGGTGCACCTGCAGGAGCAGCCGGTGTCGATGCCGCCTTGGCCGTAATCGCGATTGGTGTCACTGTCATGCCAGGATCATGTGCCTTGATGAAACCATCCACCAGCACGCGGTCGCCGCCTTGCAAACCCTTGGTCACTATCCATTCACCATGCGACCAGCCATCCAGCTCAACTGGTTTTGGCACCAGCTTGTTATCAGGCGACACCGTGAACACAATCTTGCCCATGGGGCTGTCTATCACTGCACGCTGAGGTATCGCAATAGCCGCACTGCGGGTAGCGCCGCTGAGTATCACGCGCACAAACTGGCCTGGGCGCAAAGTACCTTCAGGATTAGGCACCTGGGCACGGGCATCAAATCCGCCAGTTGCCGGGTTCACCTTTTCACTGACAAAATTCATCTTGCCTGTGACAGGAGCCATGCTGCCGTCAGCCAGCTTCAACTGCACATCAAACGCCAGGCTGCCGTTATTGGTTTTCTTGCCAGGCAAGGCAATCTTGCCAGCGCCTACATCCTTGCTCAGCTTCAGGTAATCTGCTTCAGGTACGCTAAAGTTGACATACACGGGATCAGTTTGCACGATGGTCGTCAACAAACTGTCCGCCGCTGTCACCAGGCTGCCGTTGGATTTGGCGGCAACTCCCGTCACACCATCGATAGGCGCCACGACACGGGTATAACCAAGATTGAGTTTGGCTTCATTGACCTGCGCCTGCACCTGCTTGTAGCTGGCTTCTGCTGTTTCCAACGCAGACTTGGCATCGTCAAACTCTTTCTGGCTGATAGCTTTCTCTGCGGCCAGTGGCGTCAGGCGGGCAAATTCGCGCTTGGCCTGGTTCAGCTTGGCTTCTGCCACACCAGCAGACGCTTCTGCAGATGCCAGTTGCGTGCGGTAGGCACCCGGGTCGATCTGGAACAGGACAGTGCCCGCCTTGACGCGGGAACCTTCTTCATACAGGCGATTTTCTAAAATGCCGGCAACACGGGCGCGCACTTCTGTCTCACGCGAACCTGCGGTTTGCGCCGCATATTCAAAGTCCATGCCCAGGTTGCGCGGCTGCACGGTCACGACATTCACTTCCGGCGGTGGCATCTTGCCAGGTCCGGCTGCGTTTGCCCCACCTTTGTCGCCACAGGCAGCCAATACCAGCAAAGGCAGGCTGATGACAGCAATACGTAAGGCAGGCAAAGCCTGAGTCATATGACTGGTTATCGAAGATAGCTTAAATACATTTGTTATTGGTTTTGCAGGAGAGCGCATAGGAGATTCTTTCTTCTAAAAGGAAAGGCGGTGTGCTATTATATACATTCACGAATGTTTGTAAATAAAGTTTTTAAACAGCCCTACTTAATTACAGGGAATTTTGGTGACATCCGGATACTTACCTGCCACGAAAAACCACCGTTGTATGGTTGAAATACAGTGAAACAGAGGTGGTTTTTTGTAAGCCGTGTTTGCAAGACTCTTTGTGAGTTGGTTTCAAATTAACAAGAATTGTTTGCAGTCATTAGCAGCATGAATGACCAGCGCGGTAATTAAATGCTTTATAAAGCAGGCTGATGAAAGCCTCATGACATCCCGATCCCAAGGGTTGATAGAGACTGGCAAGTCAGACAAGAAAACAAGTATAGAGCAGACAATATATTTCTGCTGCCAGGCAACAAGCTTGATCTGGAACAGCGCGATTTTTAAAATAAGCAGCAGTATCAATCCGTAACAGTGCAGGCTTTAAAAACATAAAAACGGTATAAACCGAAACACATGCCTTACTCACGTAGAGCGAATAGTAGAAAGCTTCTTGCTTTCACAGGCACTCGCCCTACTGTGCTTACTTACAATAACGAAGAGACAGCAAAAAATTGTACGCAGTAATAAAACGCAGCGTGCGCAAAGGAAACAACATGGTCAGAAAGACGAAAGAAGAAGCACAGGAAACTTATAATACGCTGCTCGACGCAGCAGAAAAAGTATTCGCCGAAAGAGGTGTCACCAGCACCACACTCAATGATGTTGCCACGGCAGCAGGCATGACACGCGGCGCCATTTACTGGCACTTCAAGGATAAAAACGCCCTCTTTCAAGCCATGTGTGACCGTGCCTTTCTACCCATGGAAGCCTTGCTTAATGAAATTGTTTCTGCACCACTCAAAGACCCGCTGGCTGGCCTCAAACAGTTAAACGTCCACTTCCTCAATCTGGTTACAGGAAACCCGCGTCAACAAAATGTGTTTGACATCATTTTTCATCGCTGTGAAAAAAACAGCGAACTGATTTTTTTCAGTGCCGAAAGGGAAAAACGAGATGAATGCCTGGCTAAAGTACAAGCCATGATCCAGCAAGCTGTTGATAAGGGGCAGTTGCATCCCGACACCGACACCTGGATCGCCATGCAAGCCAGCCATGCCTATGTCATAGGCATAGTCCATGAATGGCTGGAAGACTCTTCCGCCTATTGCCTGATGCAACATGCGGAAGACATGCTAGATATTTTCATGGCAGGCCTGGTAGCCCGCCCGCCATTAAAAAAATCGAAGCCAGCTGAACAGGGATGCAATATGCGCCAGGCTTCTGGGCAAAACTAAACTGGCAACTTCCAGTCAAACCGTACTGCCATCATGCGCAGTACGAAACATATACCCACCCCAAATGCCAGGGCAACACCTTCATTGACCTCTAGCCGGTTCAGTATCAGATAAGTCCAGCAACCCGCAAAGGCGCAAGTCGCATACAAATGGCTGCGCCGGAATACCAGCGGTATTTCATTACAGATAATGTCGCGCAAGACACCACCAAAAATACCGGTGATCACCCCCATCATGACGCAGACAAACATCGGCATCTGCGCCTCTTGCGCCAGCGACGCCTCGGTCACACTGAACAAACCCAGTCCCAGCGCATCAGCCAGCACGATGGCGTTTTCGGTCACTGCATTACGCAAATGCCGTAAAAACGGGATGGCGATGATAGACATGACAAAGATGATGATAGGGTATTCCTGATTCTCCACCCAAAACAGAGGCCGCCGGTCCAGCAGCAAGTCACGCAGGGTGCCACCGCCAAAGGCTGTGATAAAGGCCACTGTAAACACCCCCACTACATCCATGCGCTTGCGTCGCGCCTCAATAAATCCCGAACTGGCAAAAGCCAGTATCCCGGCGACTTCAATGGTATGCAACATCGAACTCATACCCAGATAGCTCGTCGTCATGTTTCTCCTTCAGGATTTGGTGCAAAAATGGGGATTTTAGCAAGTTGAACGTGATTTTGGGTCTAGAGTTTGTGTGTGAAATTCAAAACCTCTCACCACAGAGACACGGAGGCACAGAGAACGACAAAGAGAAATGCAAAAAAACAGAAGGCTACAAGAAGAAGCCACCTCCTTAAATTCGTCGTTCCTGCGTAGGCAGGAACTCACACCGGGCTGGCGCTCCAGCGGTGTTCGAAGCAAACTAGGAGAGACCACAACAAAAAGAACGAAAACATGCACAATAAGCAACACAACCGCAAGCAGATTCACCTTATCCACCCAACATTTATCCTCAATCACCGCCCATCCCATACGAAACCTCATCGCAAAAACCCCAATTTTCGTTGTATAATCATCGGCTTGGCATTTTGGGCGTCCAAAATCCAGACAATTATTTAAACCTTTGGCAAGTGATAATGCAATCGGGTCAAGAAGCAAGGCGACCGACGAAGTGCTTATTGGCTACCTACACTATTTTCGAGGCAAGCATGAGAGATGGCATCCACCCAAATTATCGCGAAGTTCTGTTCCACGACGTTTCTTGCGATTTCAAATTCATCACACGCTCAACAATCAACACCAAAGACAAAGGTGAGTTTGAAGGCAAAGAATACCCACTGGTAAAGATCGAGGTTTCTGCAGAATCTCATCCTTTCTACACTGGCAAACACAAAATCGTGGATACAGCCGGTCGCGTTGAAAAATTCCGCCAAAAGTTCGACAAAGTCGGTTCCAAGACTTCTGTCGCCAACTAATTGGCCAGGGAAACACAGACGAATCGCAAGTAGCACAGTCTCATGCGTTAGCAGGGCCAGCCTTGCTAATACAAAATCGCGGAGTACGCAAGATCGTCTGTGGTTCCCAAGAATTTTTAGTAAAAAAGGCAGCTCAGGCTGCCTTTTTTACTAAAGCTTTACCCTACAATAAGCATCCTTTCCCTCCACCACCCAGATATGAAGCCAGTCCGACTTCCTGCCGCCGCAACTGTTGCGCTACCGCGCTGGGGAATCATCGCCCTCTGTCTCCTGTATATCCTGCCCGGCCTGATAGGCCGCGATCCGTGGAAAGGTGACGATGCTGCCGGCTTCGGCATCATGTGGACCATGGCACACGGCAACCTGTCTGACTGGCTGTGGCCGCACATCGTCGGCCTGCCCATGCCAGAAGAAGGCCCGCTGGCGTTTTGGCTTGGTGCCATCTGCATTAAATTATTTGGCTGGCTGGTGGGTGAACCCATGGCCGCCCGCCTGAGTACCGGTATATTCTTCCTGCTCGGCTCACTCTCGGTATGGTATGCCACCTACCTGCTGGGCCGCAGGCCAGAAGCACAGCCATTGAAGTTGGCCTTTGGCGGCCAGCCAGAAGCACGCGACTTTGGTCGCACCCTGGCCGACGGTGCATTGCTGATTTATCTTGGCTGCCTGGGCCTGCTATTGCGCAGCCATGAAACCAGCACCGAAGCACTGCAAATATCCCTGATCGCCTGCACCCTGTATTTATGTGTGCGCCTGCTGGATGAACCAGGCAAGCTCACCGCCGCCAAAATTGGCGGCACACTAGGCTTGCTGGTACTGACCCGTGGCTGGGTATTGCCCCTGGGTTTATGGATCAGCCTGCTGGCAGTGTGTACCTACCGCCAGCAACGCCAACCCCTGAAATATTTGCTCAACATCACCCTGCCGCTGACCATCGCCGTTGCAGGTCTCTGGCTATTCACTATCAGCCTGGTACACCCCTATGACAGCTCGCCTTATCAGGGCTGGATGCTGTGGAATTATCGTCAGTTCAACTTCCCCAGGTTTGAAAGCATCAGTTACCTGTTGCGCTATGGCATCTGGTATAGCTGGCCTGCATGGCCATTTGCAGCCTGGGCCATCTTTGCCTGGCGCAAGCAAGAGAAAGCCCTCCACATCTCCCTGCCTGTCAGCTTTTTAATTTGCTTCGGCGTGCTGGCCATACTCAATCACCAGTCAGAAGAAGCGATACTCTTGCCGATACTGCCACCGCTGGCAATACTCGCCGCCTTTGGCTTGCCAACCATGAAGCGCAGCGCCATCAATGCCGTTGACTGGTTCTCTGTCATCGTCTTCACCGCCGTCGCCGCCTTTATCTGGCTGTACTGGCTGGCTGACCAGACAGGCTGGCCACCCGGCATGGCGAAAAGAGCTGGCAACCTGGTTCCAGGCTACCAGTCCAGCTTCAATATTTTTGTCTTCATCATCGCTCTGAGTGCAACAGTAGCCTGGTTCCGCCTTGTCTACTGGCGCATCTCCAGACAGCCTGCCGTATTGTGGCGCGCAGTAGTATTGTCCAGTGGGGGCGTTATCTTATGCTGGCTACTGGTGCAAAGTCTGGGCTTGCAGTGGCTGGACCAAAAAGTCAGCTATGCGCCACTGTCCAAAGAACTCGCGCAAAAAGTGCCACCCAATATGGGCTGCATACAAGCCCACATTGGCCCATCACAACGCGCTTCATTTGCGTATTTTGGCAAGCTGCACTTTGCCGGATTCTCTGACCATGACTGCCAGCTGTTACTGGTACAAAACAGCAAGAAATCCGCGCATGAGAGCGTGCTGCCACCAGAATACAAACCAGAGCACTGGTCTGTCATCTGGTCTGGCCACCGCGCTGCCGACAATGATGAATTGTTTACCCTGTACCAGCGCAAGCAGCAATGAAGACCGAACACCCCAGCACACTGCGCGGCAACATCAAACGCATCGCCTCACTATCATGGCCCATGATGGTGGGCCAGATGGCCGTGGTGGGCAATGGGGTGATAGACACAGCCATGACCTCGCGCTTCTCGGCGACTGACCTGGCCGCACTCTCCATCGGCATCTCAATTTATGTCAGTATCTTCGTTGGGCTCAATGGCATCTTGCAAGCCATCTCCCCTGTCGTTGGTCAATTATTCGGCGCACGCAAATTCAAAAAGATAGGCGCAGAAATCAAGCAAGGTGTATGGCTGGGCGCTTTCCTTGCCTGCATAGGCTGTTTGATCCTGCTATTCCCAAATAGCCTGCTCTCCATTGCACAAGCCTCGCCCACCTTGAACGACAAGGCTGCGCAATACCTGCAAATCCTCGCCATCGCCCTGCCCGCCACCCTTGGCTTCAGGATTTATGGCGCACTCAATAATGCCGTTGGCCGCCCCAAGATGGTCATGGCCATCCAGCTGGCCGCACTGGCCATAAAAATCCCGCTCAACACTCTGTTCATTTTTGGCGGCCTTGGCATACCCGCCATGGGCGGCCCCGGCTGCGCTGCCGCCACTGCAGTCAACGCCTGGCTCATGCTCATCACTGCCTGGCTCATGCTCAAGCACGTCAAATATTATGAATTGTTTGCATTATTTGGCAGCGGCTTCGTCAAACCCAACTGGAAAGCCCTGCGCAGCCTGCTGCACCTCGGCATCCCCATGGGCCTGAGCTACCTGATTGAAGTCACCGCCTTTGCCTTCATGGCCCTGTTCATCGCGCGACTGGGTGAAGTCGCAGTGTCCGGCCACCAGCTCACCGCCAACTTTGGCACCATCCTGTACATGCTGCCCCTGGCGATTGCCAGCGCCACCGGCACCCTGGTTGCGCAAGCCATAGGCGCAAAACAAATGCAGGCCGCCCGCGTCACTGGCAATGCAGGCATCATCCTCGCTGCCATGCTGGCTGTGCCCATCGGTATCACCATCTGGTTCAGCCGCGACCTGATCTTGCACGCCTACACCTCCAACCCCATCATCATCGCCGCGGCCTTCCCGCTGTTCACTTTTATTTCGGTGTACCAGATTTTTGATGCGATACAAGTCACCACCGCCTTCATCCTGCGCGCCTATAAAATCGCCATCGTCCCCACCATCCTGTACGCCTTTGCGCTATGGGGCTGCGGCCTTGGTGGTGGCGTCATCCTGGGCCTGGACCCCTACAACATCAGCCCGGCTTTCTTGCACGGCGCAGCAGGCTTCTGGATGGCCAACAGCACCAGCCTCGCCATCGTCGCCTTCAGCCTGTGGTACTACCTGCGCATCGTCCAAAGACGCTTCCCCACCCCCGCCATGTGGCGCAGGAACGTAAATTTTGACCAGCCAGGCAGAAATCCATAAACACAGCAAACTGCAAAAGCAGCAAGCCACTTGCAAAATCCTGACGGCTCTGTCATAATTTTGTTCTGCGTTGCCGAGATGGCGGAATAGGTAGACGCACGGGACTCAAAATCCCGCGCCGCAAGGCGTGCCGGTTCGATTCCGGCTCTCGGCACCAAACACTGATTAAGCTCTTGATTATTCAAGGGCTTTTTTAGTTTTTGGTTAAACAATTTTGATCTTTCCTACATCTCTTCATCGCATTTTTTGCGATACCCCTAGCCTAATCTCATAGGCAGCCAATTGCCATTCAGGTAATATACAAATCAAACAAATGCAAGCATACGAAAACATCTCGTTTGTCTGCAATGCACATTTGCAAGCAGCGATCTAACTGCTTCAGCTCAACGATTTTGAAGAACAAAGAATCATCCATGACACAAACATCCAATAACCTTGCCACCGAATCCTGGGCAATTGCCGACCTGCTTCGGGGCGATTTTAGACAAAGCCAGTATGGCCGCATCATCTTGCCGTTTTGTTTGCTGCGCCGACTGGAGTGCGTGCTGGAAGCCACTAAAGAAGCCGTACTGGCAGAGCAGCAAAAAATAGCAAGCATGAATTTGCCCGAAGAGGCGCAGGAAAAATTGCTCTTGCGTGCGACTGGTGGCCTGAGTTTCTTCAACACATCCAAAATGGATTTGTCCAAATTGGGTGAAAGCGGCATCAAAGCCAACCTCGAAAGCTATATCCAAAGCTTTTCCAAAGATGCGCGTGAGATTTTTGAATACTTCAATTTTGCTGAATTCATAGGTCAGCTCAACGATGCCAATTTGCTCTACAAGGTCGTACAAAAAGTACGCACCATTGATCTGAGCACCAGCGCCGTGTCCAACCATGATATGGGTCTGGTGTTTGAAGAACTGATACGCCGCTTTGCTGAGAGTTCAAACGATACTGCTGGTGAACACTTCACCCCACGCGATATCGTACGCCTGACTACCTCCCTAGTGTTTATAGAGGACAATGAAGCACTGACCACCCCAGGCATCATCCGCACCATCTATGACCCTACAGCAGGAACAGGCGGCTTCTTGTCTGCGGGGATGGAATATGTACATGAATTTAACCCCAACGCCGTCATTCGTGCCTTTGGTCAAGAATTGAATCAGGAAAGTTACGCCATCTGTAAAGCCGATATGCTTATCAAAGGGCAATTGATGGATAGAATAAAACTCGGCAACACACTTCTGAATGACCAGCTTTACGCCACCAAGTTTGACTACATGCTCTCTAATCCACCTTTTGGTGTTGATTGGAAGAAGATCGAAAAAGAAATTAACGATGAGCACACTCAGAAAGGCTACGATGGCCGATTCGGCCCAGGCTTGCCCAGGGTCTCTGATGGCTCTTTACTGTTCCTTCTACACCTCATCAGCAAGTTACGTGATGCCAAGGATGGCGGTGGCCGCATAGGTATTATCCTCAATGGCTCCCCCCTGTTCACAGGCGGTGCAGGTTCGGGTGAGTCAGAAATACGCCGTTATATTCTGGAAGCAGATTTGCTGGAAGCCATCGTCGCCCTGCCGACTGATATGTTCTATAACACCGGCATCGCCACGTATGTCTGGATACTGTCAAACAAAAAGCCAGAAGAGAAAAAGGGTCTGGTACAACTGATCAACGGCAGCAACCTCTACAGTAAAATGCGCAAGTCATTGGGCAGCAAGCGCAATGAAATGAGCGCCGACGACATCGCCACCATCATCCGCTGCTTTGGTGATTTTGAAGCCGTTGATGCGCGTGAACTGGACAAGCCCACTGAACAAAAAAGTAATCGCGGCAGACAGTCAGCAAACACTAAGACTGAGGCAGCCAAAACATTTGCCGCCAAGATTTTCAAGACACACGAATTTGGCTACCGCCGCATTACGATAGAGCGCCCGCTACGACAGTCTTACCAGTTCTCTGAGGAACGCATCGCCACGCTGCGCTTTGAATCAGGCGCATTGAACAGCATCATGCAATGGGCATATGCAGAGTTCGCCGACCTGCCAGCCGCTATCTGGAACGAAGCACCAGATTGCCAGCATTATGGCGAACTCGGCCTGCATGAAGATGCCATACGCCGTTATATCAAAACCCATTTTGCCGACCTCAAAGAAAAGCAAATCAAAGACCTGCTCAACCGTGACACCTGGCTAAGCACCAAAGCCAGCATGCTCAAAGCCCAGGCCCTGCAAGCGCAGATAGGCAAGTCACAGTTTGATGACATGAACAACTACGACGACGCCATCGCCAAAGCAGCCAAGCGCGCAAACATCAACCTGGACGCCAAAGACAAAAAAGTCATCGAAGCCGCAGTGAGCTGGAAAAATCCAGCCGCCCTGCCCGTCATCAAAAAAATACACAAAACCAAAGCCGACCCTATCTATGGCCTGTTTAACGTGGATGGCAAAACCATAGAATACAAAGCCGATGGCGACCTGCGTGATTTTGAAAACGTCGCCCTCGATCCATCCAAAACAGTCAACGAGATCAACGAAGCCTACTTCAAAAAAGAAGTACAACCCCACGTGCCAGACGCCTGGATCGATGCCAGCAAAAAAGATGATAAAGACCAGCAAATCGGCATCGTCGGCTATGAGATACCCTTCAACCGCCACTTCTACCAATACCAGCCCCCGCGTGACCTGGCTGAGATTGATGCTGATCTAGATGCAGTCAGCGCAGAAATCATGAAGCTGCTGCAAGAGGTGCATTCATGAGCAAATCAAACCTGAGCAATGTCGCGCAGCCCGATTTTGCCGAAGTCGTACACCTGATCACCGCCGCACGCCAGCATGCCTATCAAGCCGTCAACACCACCTTGATAGAACTGTATTGGCAAGTGGGTGCCTACATCAGCATTAAAATCAAGGCCGCAGAATGGGGTGATGGTGTGGTCGATGCGCTGGCGAAACATTTAGCGACCACGCAGCCTAATTTAAAGGGCTTTACACGTCGCAATCTGTTTCGCATGCGTCAGTTTTATGAAGCTTATCAAGATGATAAAATTGTCGCACCACTGGTGAGACAATTGCCGTGGACACATAACCTGACGATTCTCAGTCGCAGCAAAGTGAGCGAAGAGCGTGAATTTTATTTAAGGATGTCTGTACAAGAGGGATGGTCTAGTCGTGATCTTGAACGACAGTTCAATGCCGCGCTTTTTGAGCGTACGGTATTGCAACCGCCAAAAGTGTCAGCAGTGCTGACACAATTACACCCCGAAGCCTTAAACGTCTTCAAAGACAGCTACATCGTCGATTTCTTAAGCCTGCCAGAGCAACACAGCGAGGCTGATTTGCACCAGGGCCTGCTCGCCAAATTAAAGCATTTCTTGCTCGAACTTGGGCGTGATTTTTGTTTTGTCGGTAGCGAATATCCTGTACAAGTCGGCAAACAAGACTTTGCACTCGATCTCTTATTCTTCCATCGCGGTTTAAACGCGCTGGTAGCGATTGAACTCAAAGTGGATAAATTCCAGCCAGAGCACTTAGGCAAACTCAACTTCTACCTGGAAGCCCTGGACCGCGACCACAAAAAGCCACACGAAAACCCCGCCATCGGTGTGCTGCTGTGCGCCAGCAAAGATGATGAAGTCGTCGAATACGCATTGAGCCGTAGTCTTTCACCCGCCATGATTGCAGAATACCAGACACAATTGCCCGATAAAAAACTGCTGCAAGCGAAGCTGCATGAGTTTTATCTGTTGAATCTGGCGCAGGAGGAAAGCTTATGAGTCGCTATAAGGCTTATGCTGAGTACAAAGATTCTGGAGTTGAATGGTTGGGGGCCATACCAAGTGAATGGGAATTGAAACAACTCAAGTTCATGGCAAAAATAAAAAATGGCCAAGACTATAAAGACGTTCAAGTAGATGAAGGATATCCAGTCATTGGATCGGGTGGACAATTTACGTATGCTTCCTCATACACCTACGCAAAAGAGTCTGTACTGCTCGGAAGAAAAGGAACGATTGATAAGCCGCTATACATCAACGAACCTTTCTGGACTGTGGATACTATGTACTATACGGAGATAAACGAAGACATTTATCCAAAATTTTTATACTACCTGGCGCTCACCATTCAGTTCTCACGTTATTCCACCAATACCGCGTTGCCCAGCATGACTCAAGAGCATTTGGGAAACTATCGCTTTGCAATTCCAGAAGATGCTAACGAGCGCAAAAAAATCGCCAACTTCCTCGACCACGAAACCGCCAAGATCGATACCCTGATCGCGAAGCAGCAAGAGTTGATCAAGCTGCTGAAAGAAAAACGACAGGCGGTGATTAGTCATGCCGTCACCAAAGGCCTCAACCCCAACGCCCCCATGCGCGACTCCGGTGTGGAATGGTTAGGCGAAGTGCCGGAACATTGGACGGTTGAGAAACTACGATATCTAGGTGAATGTCAAAACGGGATAAATATCGGAGCTGAGTCTTTCGGCTCTGGTTATCCATTCGTCAGTTATGGTGATGTGTATCGAAATGGAATTTTGCCGAAAGAGGTTACTGGGCTAGTGGAGTCAAATCCGCAGAATAGGAAGACATATTCAGTCGAATTGGGCGATGTAATGTTCACACGTACATCGGAAACGATTGACGAAATTGGATTTTCTTCAACTTGTCTTTCAACAATTGAAAACGCATCATTTGCGGGGTTCTTGATTCGCTTTCGACCAATTGAACACACCGTAGATCCAAATTATTCCAAATATTACTTTAGAAGTATTTTGTTAAGAGCTTTCTTTGTCAAAGAGATGAATCTCGTAACAAGAGCGTCATTGAGTCAAGACCTCCTTAAAAAATTGCCAGTGACCTTGCCGCCTTTGGCTGAGCAAAAAGAGATTGCGGATTTTTTGGATATTCGAGCTACTATATTTGCGAAGTTGATTCAAAATGCGGAGAACGCAATTCAACTAATGCAAGAACGCCGCACAGCCCTAATATCCGCAGCCGTCACAGGAAAAATCGACGTACGCGACTGGCAGGCACCCAGCGACAAAGCTTTAGCCGCCTGATAGCCTTTGATTAAACCAAGCCTCCACCAGAGAACCTCTTTATGAGCAAAGCCAACGAACTGAGCTTCCAAAACGACATGATACGCCAGCTTGTGGCCAATGGCTGGCTGCTCGGCAAGGCGGAGCATTACAATCGTGAACTGGCTTTGTATCCTGCGCAGCCGCCTGCAAGCTCACCAAAGGAGTTTGTACTGTGAATCAAATTGCCCCACATAGTCCTTTGTTGCAGTCGATACGTGAATTAGTCCATCAGGCGCGTGACCAAGTCGTACGCAGCGTCAACAGCGCCATGGTGCACACTTATTGGCATATCGGTCGCTTGATTGTTGAAGATGAACAGCAAGGCGAAACCCGTGCAGAATACGGTAAGCAGCAACTTGAGCAACTGAGCGCACGTCTGACGGACGAGTTTGGCAAAGGGTTTGATGTGCGCAACCTTCGCAATATGCGTGCCTTTTTTCAAACATTTCCAATTCGGTACGCACTGCGTACCGAATTGAGTTGGACGCATTACCGTTGTTTAATTCGCATCGACAATCCCAGTGCCCGCGAGTGGTATGAGCAAGAAGCCATCACACAAGGATGGAGTGCGCGGGCTTTAGAACGTCAAATCGGCGTGCTGTATTACGAACGCTTGCTTGCAAGTAAAGAGCGTTTGCCTGTAGAAGCAGAGGCCAAAACTCATACCGATGCACTATGCGTCAATCCTAAAGATTATTTGCGTGATCCTTATATTTTAGATTTTCTGAATTTAGACAGCGGTGCTTATCAAGAGGCCGATTTAGAAAATGGCATCATCAACAATTTGCAGAAATTTTTATTGGAACTTGGTAAAGGCTTTGCATTTGTCGAGCGCCAACAACGCATAAAAACTGAAGATGGCGACTATTTTATCGATCTGGTGTTTTACAACTTCCACTTAAAATGTTTCTTGCTTATTGATTTAAAGCTGAACAAGCTCAGCCATCAAGATGTGGGGCAAATGGACATGTATGTGCGCTTGTATGAAGAACAAAAACGCCGTGCTGATGATAACCCCACCATCGGCCTGATTTTATGCAGCGAGAATAATCATACTGTGGCTAAGTATTCTGTACTAAAAGACAGTCAACAATTGTTTAGCTCGAAATATCTCACAGAACTCCCCAGCGAAGCCGAATTAAAGAAAGAACTGGAACGCGAACGGTTGCGTGTTCAACAACAATTAGCAGAGAAAAAGAGTGATGCACAATGAATAGTCGAAATAGAGCGCAATCATGAACAAAGCCAACGAACTGACCTTTCAAAACGATATGATCCACCAGTTGAAAGCCAATGGCTGGCTGCTCGGCAAGGCGGAACATTACAACCGTGAACTGGCTTTGTATCCTGAAGATGTGCTGGGTTTTGTCAAAGACACGCAAGACGAGCAATGGCAAAAGTTTTGTGTCTTGTATCCGGTGCAGCCTGAGCAAAAATTCATGGAACGCTTGGCGCAGCAACTTAACAAGGCTGACCCGAATGCGGCGAATAAAGAGATGCGTACCTTTGGCACTCTGGGTGTCTTGCGGCATGAACTCAAAGACCGGGGCACGCGCTTTTCGCTGTGCCAGTTTGCGCCTGAGCATGACTTGAACCCTGATACCTTGGCGCGTTATAAGCAGAACCGTTTGCGTGTGGTGCCTGAGTTGACTTACAGCCCCTGGGTTAAAGAAGTCGATGGTACGCCGCTGGATTCCCGCCTACGCGGGAATGACGACGCTACGGGTACGGATGAGGCAAGCAGTGTAAAAGCAAAAGCCTGGCGCATTGATCTGGTCTTGTTCGTCAATGGCATACCGGTTGCGACTCTGGAATTGAAGTCTGAATTTAAACAGGCGGTACACAATGCCATGCGCCAGTACCGCACTACGCGCTTGCCGATTGACCCTGTCACTAAAAAGCCAGAACCCCTGCTGACTTTCAAGCGCGGCGCACTGGTGCATTTTGCGGTGAGCCAGTATGAAGTTTATATGACGACCCGGCTAGAAGGCGAAGATACCTTCTTCTTGCCCTTTAACAAGGGTACGCATGATGGTGGCGCTGGTAATGATGTGCCTGAAGATGTCACGCAATACGCCACTGATTATTTGTGGAATGAAGTCTTATTGCCTGACAACCTGCTCAAGATTTTGGGCCGCTATGTGCATTTGCAGATAGAAGAAAGAGAAGACTGGGAAGGCCGCAAGTATAAAAAAGAAAGCCTGATCTTCCCGCGTTATCACCAGTGGGATGTGGTGAATAAATTATTGGACGCAGCACGTACTGAGGGACCGGGGCATAAATATCTGATACAGCACAGCGCGGGTTCAGGCAAATCTAATTCGATTGCCTGGGTCGCCCACCAGTTATCGTCTTTGTATGATGAGCGGGGCAATAAGCAATTTCATTCTGTGATTGTAGTGACAGACCGCACTGTGCTGGATGCGCAACTGCAAGACACGATTGCCCAGTTTGAACATACCGACGGCGTGGTTGGACGCATCAATAATCAGGAAGGTGATGGCTCAAAATCAGAAAAATTGGCCAAGGCTTTGGAAAGCTCACAGCCGATTATTATCGTGACGATACAGACCTTCCCTTTTGTATTGCAGGCGATAGAAAACAGTGTGAGCCTGAAAGAGCGTAATTATGTGGTCATTGCTGATGAGGCGCACTCTTCGCAAACTGGCTCAACAGCGCGCAAGTTAAAAGAAGTCTTGATGGTGGATGGCAGCACCAGTGATGAAGATGAAATCACTTCTGACGATATTATCGACGCCGCGGTTGCCTCACGCCGCGCTTCCAAAAACCTGAGCTATCTGGCGTTTACTGCGACGCCTAAAACCAAAACGCTGGAATTATTTGGCCGCCGCCCTCGCCCCGAAGAACAGGCATCAAAAACCAATAAGCCTGCGGCCTTCCACGTATATAGCATGCGCCAGGCGATAGAAGAGGGTTTCATCCTGGATGTATTGCAGAACTATACCAATTACAAGGTGGCCTACAACCTGGCCATGCGTATCAACGATGCTGATCAACAGGTGGAAAGCAAGAAAGCCACAGTCAGGCTCAACCAGTGGGTGCGCCTGCATGACCACAATATCAGCCAAAAGGTCATGATCATCGTTGAGCATTTTAAAACACATATCATGGGCTTATTGGGTGGGCAAGCCAAGGCCATGATAGTGACCAGCTCACGCAAAGAGGCTGTGCGCTATAAAAAATCTTTAGACGCTTATATTGCCAAGAAAAGTGAAAGCGAACCTGCCTATCAAAAGATACGGGCGATGGTGGCATTTTCTGGCGAGGTAGAATTTAACGACAAAGACCCGAATGTTGAAGCACTGCTAGATCAAAAATTCACAGAGACAAACATGAACCCGGCCTTAAAAGGCCGCGATATGCGCAAGGCTTTTGACACGGATGATTATCAACTCATGATCGTCGCTAACAAGTTTCAAACAGGTTTTGACCAGCCCAAGCTGTGCGCCATGTATGTGGATAAAAAACTGGGTGGCGTGGAATGCGTGCAAACCCTGTCGCGCCTGAACCGTACCTACCCCGGCAAAAAAGAGACTGGCACTTTTGTGCTGGATTTTTTTAATGAGCCGGAAGATATCCTGTCATCCTTCCAGCCATATTTCCAAACAGCAGAACTGGCAGATGTATCCAACCCTAACCTGATTTTTGATTTGTTTGACAAATTGCGTACTGCGGATATTTTTACATGGACAGAGGTAGAGCAATTCTGCAAAGCCTTCTTTATACAAAGCAAGAGCAACGCCGCCATTGCCAATATCTGCAAACCCGCCGTAGAGCGCTGGCAGAAACGCTATAAGCATGCGGTAGAAGCTTACAAGCAAGCCAAAGAAATGTTTGAACGCACAAAGAAATTCAATGACGCGGTACTGATTGCCAATGCTGAAAACAGTCTTATAGACTGCAAGAAAGCCAGGGACGCGCTGGAGATCTTCAAAAAAGACCTGGGCACTTTCGTGCGTTTTTATGAGTTCATGTCACAGATCGTTGATTATGACGACAAGGATTTGGAAAAACTCAGCCTGTACGCCCGCAACCTGCGCCCCATGCTGCGAGAAACCATCATCGACGAAGATGATATCGATTTATCGACCATCTCTTTGAGCCACTATCGCGTATCCAAAATCCGCCAGCAGCACTTGATGCTGAAAGAAGATCAGGAAGAATACCAGCTAGTGCCGGGCGAAGGTGCAGGCACAGCAAAGGCAAAAGACAAGAAAACTGAATTCTTGTCGCAGATAGTGCATAGACTAAACGAGTTATTCATTACCGACCAGTTGAGTGATCAGGATATGGTCAACTACGCCTATACCATCAGCGACAAGGTCAGGGAAAACGCTATCGTCATGCAGCAAATCGCGAACAACAGTGCCGAGCAAGCCATGCTGGGTGATTTTTCCAAAGCAGTAGATGACGCAATTTTGGATAGCAGCGAAGTGCATCAAATCCAAATGATGCAGCTATTGTCTGACCCTAGACGCAATGCCGGATTTGCGCAGGTGATTTTTGATTTATTGACGCGACCAGCGCCGTGATTCTTCACAATCGTAAGTTATAAACAAAAGACTGCCCTTAGGGCCAAGATTTAATATAAGGAAACATGTAATGCATCCATTCTCCATCACCCTGTTTGCCACCACTGGCGACCCGGAAGCGATTCGCCATGTGGACAAATCCAACTGGTCAGGTCATGGAGTGGTATTTACCAAAGAGCTGGTAGGTAGCTTGAAACAAGAGCCAGGTATTTCACAGGCAGGTATTTATATCTTGGTGGGCAACGCCGCAGAAGAAACCATTTATATCGGCGAAGCTGATCCTGTTGGTGACAGGCTAAAGAATCACGTCGTCAACAAAGAAGGCTGGGTATGGGGTGTATACTTTTTTGATCAAAACCATAAAATCGGCAAAACTGAAGTGCAATACCTTGAATCTGCGCTCATTGCCCTGGCCAAAAAGTATGACCGCGCCATATTGCTCAACAAGAATACCCCTACAGAACCGACCATGTCACTAGCGGCGAAAGCTGCGACACAGGCCTTCCTGGCAGACATGTTGTTGATCTTGCCCATGCTGGGCATCAACGCATTCACACAACCCAAGATCAAGGATGTGACGGAACAGGTGCAAGCTGTAGGTTCAGAAAGCGGCACGTTTGACACCATCGTCATCCCTGCCCGTGAAGATGGCTTTAAGGAGCAGTTTTTGAATAAAAACCGCTGGTTTGCAGTGCGTATCAATGCCAAGCAAATTCCAAAACTAAAATACATCGCCGCCTACCAGGTTGCGCCTGTCGCAGCGATTACGCACATTGCAGAAATTGATTCTATCGTCCCCTACAACGACACTGGCAAGTACATGATCAATCTGAAGCAGTCAGCAACCGCTATTAAACCTATCCCGCGCACCGATACCAGCGAGGTCAATATGCAGTCGTCTCGCTATGCCTTGCGTGACAAACTGCTGGCGGCGACGTATCTGGATGAGGTTTGGGTTTGAGTCGAATCAAATCTACTCACGATTAGCTTAAACAGCAGCCCTACTATTATCAATGGATTTGCAAAATATTTTAATTATCAGAAGTTTCAGTTTCATTTGCTAAATTATTGGGCAATATCGTGGAGTACTCCAAATCCCATCCGAGCTGCACCCCACGCTTATACCCCGTCTTGTTCAACTCTTGCTCGAAGTCAGATTGGTCAATTTGCAGCCCGGTCAAAATAGAGTGAATAGAATTTCGTTCATCGAAAATATGAGGATTCACGACAAAATCGCTTTGACCATTTCTTCGCTCAATCATAACACCAAGAATATGGTGCGGAAATAACGCCCCTTTTACTGAAACTTCATACTGGTTTGGGTATAAAGAAATTCCACGATATGTTGGCAGCGGTACTTGAATTTCTTTGTTTCTTTGAATTGCGCGGTAATGAAGATGCCTGGAACTTACACAGTAACGAGAAAAAGGTGCAGGAACGACATAATACATAATATATCGATCACAATCTTTACCGGCAAAATCTTGCGCAACCTCATAAGAGCTGGAAGTTGAAACTAAAACTGACCCATCGCCGATTCCAATTTTCCCAGCAGTGTGCAGGAAATAAAGATAATAATCTCTCAATTCTCGATAACGAATTACCTGCTCGGAGAAATATTCGACATTTTCACTAGCAAGGAAAAAAGCAGAGAATTCAGGGTTTTTGAGCTTGAACTGATCAACAACAACGGATTTCTTTTTCAGGACGGCCTTGATCTTGCTAAAAATAACTTTGGCAGAAGCAAGGGAGTGATCTTCAATTTTTGCAAGCCATCTTAATTTCTTATACTGATCATGATTAATTCTATAGTAATGCTTTGCTTTATCACCAAAATAAAACAGCATTCCAAGTAATTTAGATTCGTCAACATCAGTCGTGTCACTAAAAAGTTTTTTAGCTAAATTATCGAAATTATCACCTCGGTACACCATTGTGACTCGTCTCAACAACCTTTCATTGTCCTTGCTTTCAATTGTTGACTTTGGCATACCTGATACATTGCATCGATTCATCAATGCCAATCTCAAAACGTCGTCAAAATTTGTCCTCTGAGATTCATCCAATGCATCTAGAAAAGTTGACTCTTGAATTGTCATCCATCTAGCGCCAAGAATTTTTTCGAGATTGGATTTATGTTTAATCATTAGAAACTTAAGCTAGTTCTTACACGTTGCGCAGGAGTCAAATCACTTACATGACATGCTAACAATCCCAATAGGCTATCTTTTGTATCAGATGCACCGTAGGCATTTAGTCAATTTATTAATACCTATGCTCATCCACCAAATGCTTGTTAAAGCTGTACTTGCTGCCACCTTGCAGTACGTCGGTCAGGCGTTTGGGGTTGGCGGATGAGATGAAGATGTCGGCGATGCCGTCCTTGACGCGGAATTTGGTGGCGGGGCTGAGGATGTTGTTGGCTTTGATCGTCAGGTGGCGGATGATTTTGGCTTTTTCGCTGCAGATGAGGAAGTGGTTTTCTTTCCTGAAGTTGGTCAGGGGGATGTTGAGCCACCAGCCTTCGTCGTTGCCGTAGCGGACAACTTGGGAGAATTGGGTGTTGCCTTGGTTGAGGACGTTGGCTTGCAGGGAATCGTTGGCGATTTGGATGGCTTCGGCTTTGTTCATTTTTTGTCTTCTTTGGGCGTTTGGGTGGGGGTTCAGTGGTTAAATTGCTACTGGGTCTGCGATGGAAACCCATCCCCATCCCTGCCGTCCACTGCGCTGCAAGTATGCAGCTTAGATATTTGGGGCGCAAAACATGTTTTGCGAATTCCCACAAATATCCCCTTGAAGTGGAAGGCGTTATAGCGGTATTTTAACCGCTGGGCCTTCAATACAGACGGAATTGGTCACAGTTCTCGTTTACCCTTCCTGCCACATTGCGTTAAACTGTATGCATATACAGTTATTTAAACGCTACTCCCCACCCCATGCTTGCCAATCTGGATAACCCCTTTTACTACCTTGAAAACTTCCAGGCTGTGCTGGGCTGGGTGGATGGGCGCTATGCGGATTTGTTGGCTGATGATGAGCAGGCGTTTATTGCGCAGTTTGGCAAGCTGCCGCAGGCGTCACGGGCTTTGTTTGTGCGTATGGTGATGCGCAAGGGTTGCGTGTTCAGGGCCAGCAAGCTGGTGTATGCCGAGATTGGTGAGACTAGGGCCGCCATGCAGGCGCTGGTGGATGTGGGCTGGGTGCAAGCTGATCCTGAGCTCGATATTGCTGGCTTGTTTGATTTGCTGCAAAAACCTGAGCTGGCGCTGGTGCTGGCGATGACGCCTGCTGAAAAGAAATTGCCCAAGGCTGAGCAACTGGGTTTGTTTAGTTTACAACACACGGGTAGCCAAGCTTTTTCTGCCTGGTGTGCGGGGGCTGTCTGTGCTCTGGATGATGTGGCTTACCAGGTGCTGAACAAGGATTTGTGTGACCGTTTGCGGCTACTGTTTTTTGGCAATCTGTATCAGGACTGGTCTGAGTTTGTGTTGTCTGACCTGGGTATTTTCCAGTATGAGAAGGTGGAGTTTTCTGCGGCTTCGCGTGGCTTTGGCTGTCGTGCGGATATTGATGCTTATCTGGCCTTGCATAGCTGTCGTGAGGCTTTTCATGCAGAGCAGCCTGTGCATGAGGTGCTGGCGCAACTGGCTGCGACTGGTCTGCATGCGTTGGACAATGCCTGGATTGCCAGCCGCCGCAACCGCTTGTTGTATCAGATTGGTGAACATCTCGAAAAGCAAAAGGACTGGGCACTGGCGCAGCAGGTGTATGCGGGCTGCACTTACCCTGGTGCGCGCTTGCGTGCCATACGTGTGCTGGAGAAAAGCGAACAGACGCAGGCTGCCCATGATTTGCTGATGCTGGCACAGCAAGCGCCTGAGAGTGAGGCAGAGCATCAGCAGATGTTGCGCATTGCGCCGCGCCTTGGTCGCAAGCTGGGGCTGGCTAAAGTTGCCAAAGCAGCGCGTACATCACCGACAGAACTGGCCTTGCGCCTGCCCTTCCCGCAAGAAGATTATGTGGTCGAGTATGTGGTGCGTGATCATTTGCATACAGATGATACGCCGGTGTTTTATGTGGAGAATGCGCTTATCAATTCCCTGTTTGGTTTGTTGTGCTGGCCTGTGATTTTCAAGGCAATACCGGGGGCGTTTTTTCACCCTTTCCAGCGCGGGCCTGCGGATTTATTGAGTGTTGATTTTCAGACGCGGCGGGCGGATGATTTTGCTGCCTGTTTTGCGCAGCTTGATACAGATGCTTATCGCCAGACCATACGGCAAACTTATGCGGCCAAATCTGGTTTGCAGTCGCCTTTTGTGTTCTGGAGTGCGCTGTCTGAGGATTTGCTGGAGATGGCGCTGGTATGCATACCTGCTCAACATTTGAAGTATAGTTTTGAGCGCATCTTGCTCGACATACGCGCCAACCGTAATGGCTTTCCTGACTTGATACAGTTTTGGCCGCTTGAGCAGCGTTACCAGATGATAGAGGTTAAAGGCCCTGGCGATAAGCTGCAGGATAACCAGAAACGCTGGCTGGATTTTTGCGCGACACATGATATGCCGGTAACCGTGTGTTACCTGGAGTGGCAAGAGGCTGAGCAGTGAGTGCAATAAGCTCAGCCAGCTATACCGTCGCCGTGCGTGCCTTGTGCGAATTCACGGCAAAACAGGGTGACCTGGATTTACGATTTACCCCCTCGCCCACTGCCGAGCAAGGCATGGCTGGGCATGCAACGGTTGCCTTGCGCAGAAACAGCAGTTACCAGCGTGAAATGAAGCTGGAAGGCCAACACGGCAGCTTGCATGTGCGTGGCCGTGCAGATGGCTATGATCCCGACTTGCAGCAGATAGAAGAAATCAAGACCTATCTGGGTGACTTGCATGCCATGCCAGATAATCACCGGCATTTGCACTGGGCGCAGGCCAAGGTGTATGGGCATTTGCTATGCCAAAAGCTGAGCTTGCAAAAGATCAGCGTGGCGCTAGTGTATTTCAACATACAAAGTCAGAAAGAGACTGTGCTGCTGCAGGACTTAGCTGCTGGTGAACTGGCAGATTTTTTTGCCTTGCTATGTGGTCGCTTTATTGCGTGGGCAGAGCAGGAAGTGGCGCACCTTGCTGCGCGGGATCTGGCTTTGGGTGATATGGTCTTTCCGCATGAGACTTTTCGGCCGGGGCAAAGGCAACTGGCAGAAGCGATGTACAAGGCCAGCAAGCGCGGCTGTTGCCTGCTGGCGCAAGCGCCGACTGGTATAGGCAAGACCATAGGCAGTTTGTTCCCGCTATTAAAGGCGACAGCAGAACATAAGCTGGACAAGATTTTTTATCTGGCGGCAAAAACATCGGGGCGGCAACTGGCTTTACATGCGCTGGACAACATCCAGAACAGTACGACCAGCCTGGGCTTGCGCACGCTGGAACTGGTCGCCAAGAGCAAGGCATGTGAATACCCTGAAGCGGCCTGCCATGGCGATGCCTGCCCGCTGGCCAAGGGCTTCTATGATCGCTTGCCTGCAGCGCGCGCTGCCGCTGCTGAACAGCAATTGCTGGACAAGGAAGGCTTGCGCAGCGTCGCCCTGGCACACCAGGTTTGCCCTTATTACCTGGGCATAGAAATGGCACGCTGGGCGGACGTCATCATCGGTGACTATAACTATTATTTTGATATCTACGCTTTACTGCATGGCTTAACGATAGTCAACAACTGGCGCGTAGCAGTGCTGGTGGATGAGGCGCACAATATGGTGACGCGGGCGCGCCAGATGTATAGCGCAGAGCTACAGCGCGATAGTCTGAAACGTTTGCGCAAGACACCACCGCCAGCACTCAAAAAAACTTTGAACAGTTTGTATCGCGCCTGGTTGCAACTGGAAAAAGAGCAGGCGTCTGATTACCAGGCCTATCCGGAGATACCAGAAAAATTGCTGGGCGCGTTGACGCGCGTGTGTACAGAAATTGGTCTTTACTTTGCTGACAACCCCAGCCAACTCGCACCAGATTTGCAGCAGTTTTATCTGGATGCCCTGCTATTCAACCGTCTGGCAGAAAGCTTTGCTGATCATTCGATATTCGATGTCAGCAAAGCCCATGGCGCATCGACGCTATGCCTACGCAATATCGTGCCTGCGGCTTTCCTGACACCACGTTTTACGGCCAGCCATACCACGGCGCTGTTCTCGGCCACTCTCAGCCCCTGGAATTATTATTGCGACACGCTAGGCTTACCAGAGGGCACGGCCTGGGTGGATGTGGAATCGCCCTTCTCTGCTGATCAGTTGCAGGTGCATGTGGTGGATAGTGTTTCTACCCGTTATGCAGATCGTGGGCGTTCTGTTGCCCCTATAGCTGCCTTGATGGCGCGGCAGTATCATGCGCAGCCGGGTAATTATCTGGCCTTCTTCAGCAGCTTTGATTATCTGGCGCAGGTTAGTAGCAACTTTATCAACGCGCATCCTGATATCCCTGTGCGTTTGCAAACCCGGCGTATGAATGAGGCCGATCGTGAAGACTTCCTGGTGCAGTTTACTGAGCATAGTCAGGGGATTGCTTTTGCCGTGCTGGGTGGATCATTTGGTGAAGGGATAGATTTGCCCGGTGCGCGCCTCATTGGTGCTTTTATTGCCACGCTGGGTCTGCCGCAGCTTAACCCCATCAATGAGCAGATCAAGCTGCGCATGGATAAGATATTTGGGGCTGGGTATGACTATGCTTATCTTTATCCTGGTTTGCAAAAGGTGGTGCAGGCTGCCGGGCGGGTGATACGGCAGACGGATGATAAGGGTGTGGTGTATTTGATTGATGACAGGTTTGCGCGGGGTGATGTGCGAGCTTTGCTGCCAGGGTGGTGGGTGGTGAGGTAGCTGTATCGCTCCCTTAATAGGTTGGGTTGGGCCGGGCCTCGCTAGGCTACGCTTCGTAGGTTGGGCTACGGTGTATCAGCCCAACACTCGGCCTCTGCAAACGATTACTTTATTTAAACGCCCAGTGTTGGGCTGATGAAGCGTAGCCCAACCTACGCCCCACTCACCTTTCGCCGCCTAATCAACACAAACCCTTCATTAAACAAGTAAACATTGCAGTTTAACGAAACTATGTATATATTAATGGAACTCAATCACCATTTTTATAGAAGTTCGTCTCGATTATGAAAACTTCCAAGTCCCAGCAAGAGCAAACCCGCCGCAATTTGATACGCACTGCGGTCGATCTGATTACCGAAAAAGGTTATGACGCCGCTACCATGAAACAGATTGCGCGTGAGGCGGGGATAGGTGATGCGACGATCTACAAGTACTTCCCCAGCAAGGAAAAAATCCTGCTGGCTTATTATGAGCTGAGCATAGAAATCACGCTGGAAGTGGCACAAGAAACACCAGGCTGGGAAGAATTTACCTTGCAAGAAAAACTACAAAGGCTGGTGGATGCCTTGCTGGAGATATTGTTGGGTGATCGTGAATTTGTCGAGATCACGCGTGATATTTTTGGCAAATCACCATTGCTGATGATGCGTGACAATATGCCAGGCCAGCAAACCCTGAAGCAGGAAATTATCACCCTGCTGGAAGAGCTGAGCAACGTGGCGATATTTCCCCTTGCGATTTCAAGAACCTGATTGGTGGTTTGTTTGGTGATTATCTGTTTGCTGTCATCGCTTACTGGCTCAAGGACGATTCAGAAGAATTTGCGAATACCACGCAGCTGGTGGACATGACACTGGCGATCTTGGTGATGGCTTTGAAGAGTGGCATCGTCAATAAGGTAACGGAACTGGCCAGCTTCATGCTGCGCAATCAGTTATCGCGCATCATGCAAAATGGTTCTGGCTTGCTGGAGATGGTCAAGCTCGTCCGCAATGGCCTGGGGGATGCGCGATGAACAAGGCACCGCCCGCCAGCAAGCTGGGCAGAACTGCCATCACTGGCCTGGCGCTGGCACAGGCCGGTGCCAGCAAGCTGGGGCACAAGGCGCGGCAAATGCTGCGCAGCGATGATGACAAGCAAGCTGCGCAAGAACGCCATGAGACTGAGCTGGGACGCATACTGTTCAGGGCGCTCAACCAGCTAAAAGGCAGTGCCCTCAAGGTATCGCAGTTGCTGAGTATGGAAGCTGACTTTTTACCGGAAGGCATACGCCGCGAACTGGCGAAAGGCTGCCATCAGGTTACCCCCTTGAATCGCGCACTGATCCATAAAGTCTTCCAGCGTGAATTTGGCATGGCACCAGAACACCTGTATGCGCAATTTGACGCACATGCCTTTGCAGCAGCCAGTCTGGGACAGGTACATCATGCACAGTTGGCTGATGGCAGGCAACTGGCAGTCAAGGTGCAGTACCCCGGCATTGCATCTGCCATCGGCAGTGATTTGCGCATGTTGCGCGGCATCTTCCAGACCATGGCCATGGGCACCACCATCTTGCCACGCAAGGAAGTGATAGACCGCTTCATGAGCGAGCTTGAAGTCAAGATGGGGGAAGAACTGGATTATGAACACGAGGCCATGCAGCTCAACTGGTTTCATGAGCGTGTGAATTTGCCTGGCATCGTTATCCCAAAGTGCATAGACGAGTTATCGGGCAAGCGTGTCCTTACAATGGAAAAAATCGAAGGCCTGCACCTGGATGCGTGGCTGGCAACAGCACCTGACCAGGTACAGCGCAATCACTTTGGGCAATTGTTGTTTGACTGGTTCTGGTTCAGCGTTTGCGAGCTGGGCCGCGTCCATGCGGACCCGCATCCTGGCAATTTCCTGTTCATGCCCGACGGGAAATTGGCAGTACTCGATTTTGGTTGTACGAATAAAGTCTCTTACCAGTTTTGTGATGCGATGGCACGCAGTTGGCGCGCCCTGCTGATGACAGATGCGGTTGAGGGCAAACGCCTCTTGCGCCTGGCTTACATAGACCTGGGACTATTGGCGGATACTGTGACCCAGGATGAATTTGATGACAGCATCATGCCAGCACTCGCTGAATTGCATGCCTGGAAGATGGAGGCATTTCAGGCGCGCCAGTTTGACTTCAGCAATAAATCTGCCTATCCCAAGACCATCAATGCAGAACACAGCAAACTGCTGTCAGGTGTGCTGCAGGGCTGGCATGAGGATGTGCCTTACTTTGACCGCGCCTATCTGGGGCTGATGAATATGCTAAAGAAAATGGGTGCTGTCGTTAATACAGATATCGTCTGGACCAAAGGGAGAAACACAAATGCGCACTAAATCTGGCTTAGCCTGGACTGGCTATTGGCTAATTGCCGTCGCCGTTTTGCATACGATTGCAACTGGCATATTTTTTGGTGATGTGTTTGTCGGGATGTGGCAAAAGGGTTTGTTCAACTCTGTTGGCAGAGACCCTATGATAGGTTTGGCAGTCTGGTTTTTTCTATTTGCTCCTGTTTTCGCCATGCTGGGCGCGGCAATTACAAGCCTGGAAAAGGCCAGCGATTTTAGCACCAGCAATAAACTGGCCTGGGGTCTTCTTTTGCTCAGCGTGGTTGGCGTTGTACTGATGCCGGACTCGGGTTTTTGGTTGGCATTTCCGCCTGCATTTGCTCTGATATACCGTTCTTTCACGCTTAGCCCGGTAAGGACATGATCATGAACCCAAAAGTAGAAGAAACCGCAATCCCTGCCAAGAGCAAAATTGCTGAAGATATACCCGGTGCCTATTTTTATGATTGCTATCAAACGCCATTCGATCACGCAGGAATAAGTGCGATGCAAATCTATATGAACACCTTTGCCAGGACGCCTGCCTGGGTGAATGCCCTGATGGGTGTGCGCAATCGTGTAGTTGGTTTGTTTGGATTAAAGAATCTGAGTGGAATGAAGGCATTGAACAAGAACAACCCAGCAGATGCTTACAAGCCAGGCGACAGGGCGGGGATATTTTCTCTGGTGTACAAGTCAGATGAAGAAGTCATACTCTGCGATTCTGACAAGCATCTGGATGTCAAGGTATCAGTATCCAAACAAACCAGGGATGGCCTGCCCTACATTGCTGTCACCACAGTGGTACATGTTCACAATACCTCGGAAGGGTCTACATGTTTTTTGTAGGGCCAGCACACAAGGTGATTGCCCCTGCTGTATTGGCGAGAGCATAAGATGAGATCTTGCTTGATTTAACAGATAAACTGTATACGTATTTTCCCTCATCATTTTTGTCATCCATTTGTCACAAATCCTCTCTAAGATGAAATCACTACAACAAGAGAGAAAAGGGGATTAAAGACGATGCTAAGTAAATTAAAACAAAAATACCAAATGATGCGGGCCAGGAATATCACCGAATTTTCCGACTACAGGCGTCAGTTGGTTGAGATACCGAATGCAGTGTTCCTGCATTGGCAGGCAACTGCAAAAAATGAATTCCCCGGCATCCCTAGTGATGCCGTTTTTTTTACCCGCGCAGCTGAGGGACTGATGATGTTCTTCAGTTGTGTCCAGCGCAGCAAACAGGCTTGTGCGCTACCGTCAAAGGCGGCAGATTCTGTCTGGCATGCATGGAATGACTGGTCATCCATCCATCTGGACAAGTTTTGCTGCAAACACTTTGGCAGCACGATACCGCATGTGGAAGCAGAACAGATGGCCAGCGAGATGGATCTGGCTCTGGCCAATTGCCTGGTCACGGCACAGAGAGCAGAAGGTAGCTGGCCTGGCAGCCCCTCTGTCCCCCGCCTCTTTGCCCTGGATGGCAAGCTGCATATGCCACATGGTTACGCCTACTTTGCGACATCTGCCCATATAGGATTCCAGAATATGAGCGCTCGCGGCGTAGGCGCAGGCAAATCCACCTACCCGGAAAGTTTTGGAGCAGCCCAGTTGCTGGCGGCAGGCTTGATCTCCACCTTGACCTATGAAGAAATGGTGAAAAAGCAAGCGCAGGCTGCCAATAGTGGTTCATCTTGCGGTGGTGGTTGTGGAGGTAGTGGCAATAGCAGTTGTGACTCCGGCGGCGGTAGCTGCGATGGGGGAGGAGCAAGTTGCGGCGGTGGCTGTGGCGGGGGTTGTGGTAGCTAAACATAGTCCTGGCACACATCCCTGTAGCAAATCGATACAAAGCCCATTCCACCGGCATCTCGCCAACAAGGTACACTGGCATTTTTATCTAGCCTGCGCCGCTATTTATGCCAAACACCGTAAAAACCTTAGCCACAAAATCATCAACACCAGGCAAAGGCCTGGCAACCACGCTGTTCTTGCTGTTCGTCAGTTTGCCTATCAGTCTGCCAGCATTGGCAGAGATACGCTTGAATGACCCCATCCCCATCAATCCTGATTTGAAACGGGGCAGGCTCGAAAACGGCCTGACTTACTATATCCAGAAAAACGATACGCCGCGCAATAAGGTGGAGTTGCGTCTGGTCGTCAAAGCGGGGGCGGTGCTGGAAGATGATGACCAGCAAGGGTTGGCGCATTTTACTGAGCATATGGCTTTCAATGGTTCCAAACATTTCAAGAAGCATCAACTGATTTCTTACCTGCAATCCATAGGAGTGAAATTTGGTGCTGACCTGAATGCCTATACCAGCTTTGATGAAACGGTATACATTCTGCCCATCCCTACCGACAAGCCCGCTTACCTGAAGACAGGTTTCCAGGTATTGGCTGACTGGGCACAAGGCGTGGAGATGAAGGCCACCGACATAGACAAGGAACGCGGCATTATTCTGGAAGAGGCGCGCCAGGGCAAAGGTGCCAGTGACCGCATGACACGTCAGTTACTGCCCGAGGTATTCAATGGATCAAAATATGCCCAGCGCCTGCCCATAGGTAAAGAGGACATCATCAGGCAATTCAAGCATGATGCCCTGCGCCGTTTTTACAAGGACTGGTATAGGCCAGACTTGATGGCTGTGGTCGTCATTGGCGATATAAAGCCTGATGAAGCCGAAAAGATGGTACACAAGTATTTTTCAGGTTTGAAAAACCCCGTGCCTGCGCGCGCCAGGCCTGAAATCAGCATCCCCAAAAATACTGCCTCCAAAGCCTTGGTGATTACCGATAAGGAAGCCACCAATAATTTGCTGATGTTGCGCTATCCGCTGGAAAAACAGTCGCCGCATAATGTGATTGCCGACTACCGCCAGGATATTGTCCGGGGTTTGTACAAGGCCATGTTGAACCGCCGCCTGGGGGCATTGACCGAGCAAGCCAAGCCACCTTTCCTTGGGGCTTCTGCTGGTAGTGAGCCTGTGGTATCCGGTTATGATTCTTTCATATCGACTGCCATGCTGTCGCAAGCAGGCATACAGCCAGCACTGGATGCGTTGATGCAGGAAAAAAACAGTGTGCGCCAATTTGGTTTTACGGCTGCCGAGCTTGAAAGGGCCAAGAAGATCGAAGCACGTGAATATGAAAGCATGTTCAACGAGCGCAGCAAATCCAACTCGGCCAGCTTTGCGGCAGAATATATACGCAATTTCCTGACCAATGAACCGATCCCTGGCATCAAGAACGAATACCTGTACTTCAAGGAATTTGCCGATGGTATTTCGCTGGAAGAAATGAATCGCTTTGCCAGACAAGCGACACCGGATGATAGTGTCAAACTGATGTTTTACGTAGGATCAAACAAGGATGGAGAGACCATACCGAGCGAAGCAGATTTGCTAAGCATGGCTGCCAAGGCAGAACAAAAGCCAGTGGAGGCGAAGGCGGAAAAAGTTGCCAATGCCAGCCTGATGGCGACACTACCCCAACCCGGCCAGATCGTTTCTGAAAAAGAAAACAAATTGCTGGGTCTGGTAGAAATGACTTTATCGAATGGCGTCAAGGTCACACTGAAAAAAACTGATTTCAAGAATGATCAAGTCTTGTTGAGCGCGCGTCGGGCTGGTGGCATGTCTTTGTTTCCTGACGCTGATTATTACAATACTTTTTATAGCAATCCTGTGGTCTGGGGCATGGGCATGGGCAAGTTCAGTCAAAAAGATTTGCAGGAAACACTGGCAGGCAAATCAGCCAATGTCAGGACCAGCATGGATAATTATTCCGAGAGCATAGGTGGCGCATCGAGCAGCAATGATATAGAAACCATGCTGCAATTGCTGTACCTGCGCCTGACCAGCCCGCGCAAGGATGAGGTGATGTTCCAGACACTGATCAGCGCGCAAAAAGAACTTGCCAGAAACACCTGGGCACGTCCTGAAGCTATTTTTTCAGATGCAATTACAACGACTATCTATAAAGATCATCCACGCGTCTCGCGTTTGGCCAGGGTAGAAGATTTTGACAAAATCTCACTGGACCGCAGCATGGAAATTTATCAGTCACGCTACGGCAGTGCCAAGGACATGCATTTCATTTTTGTCGGCAGTTTTGAACTGGATGCAATCAAACCCCTGATTGCGACTTATCTGGCCAGCTTGCCGAATGCTGATATCAAGACGGAGTACCAGGATTTGCATATAAATCCCGTACAAGGTGTGGTCAAGAAAGACGTGTATATCGGTGGCGAAGAGAAAAGTACCGTGGTCTTGAGTTTTAATGGTCCGTCGACCTACTCAAGAGAAGAAAATGGCCGCTTCCATGCCATGGTGGATATCTTGAATCTGAAAATCATCGATGTGCTGCGTGAAAAGCAGGGTCTGATCTACAGCGGCGGCATGAATGGATCGTTTGAACGCATTCCACAGAGCAGGTACAGCATAGATGCAGAGTTGCCGTGCAGCCCTGAGAATGTGGACAAGGTCATTGCGGCCCTGTTTGCCGAAATCAAAAAACTGCAGCAATCTGGCCCGCAAGTGGAAGACTTGAACAAGGTGAAGCAGTCATGGCTGAAAGAACACCAGCAAGAATTGCGCAGCAATGAGAATTGGCTGAATCACTTGCAAAATACAGTGTTCTACAAAACCGACGCTGAATCCATATTGACGGTGGAAAAACGCATACGTGCGATTACGCCAGCACAAATCAAGGAAGCCGCCCAGCGTTATTTCAACTTCCAGAATTATGCGCAGATCGTGATGTATCCTGAGCAGAAAAAGGCAAGCAAGTAAAATCCAATTGGATCAAGGCTATACAGCAGGGGCAATCAGGAGGGGCAATCTTTATGGATTGCCCCTTATTTTTTGCATGTCTTAATTGAAGGAGAAAGTGTAATTCACGTCCACCGCTGACTCATTACCAGTGCGGCCAACGATGCTGATACGCCTGGTCAATTGCCAGCTCAGCTTGATGCCGCCGCTGGCGTCAGACAAGCCACGTTCAACTGACAATACCAGGCCGGGCATGAGGCGCTTGCCTATGCTGACGACCTGGTCTGTCGTGGTATTGCTGGTCCCAGTGGAACCGGCAATGGTTTGCCCCGGCAAACGGCTGGATGATCCATTCGATGATGAGCCTATCGAAAACTCATCAAAACCCAGGCCTTGCACGATGTCGCGTGGCACATTACGGCTGCCATCGCCACCGAAGATTGCTGTTGCTGCCGACATCAGCAGCGAGGCATCGCCGCTGGCGAGCTGATCAGAGCCACGCCCCAACACCAGCCATGAGAGTTTTTCTGCATCGGGTACGTCAGGTTCAGACACCAGCCTGACTTGTGGCGCGCTGACTGTGCCGAACACTTCCACGCCAGCTTCGACTGGCAAGCCTTTACGCAGGGCGCGGATGTTCAAGCCAGGATTGGATGGTGGCCCCTGGAAATTCAGTATCCCGCGCTCTATTTCCAATTGCTGTCCATAGCCTTCATAAACGCCCTTCAGGGTGCGTATCGAGCCATTTGCCTGCAAGGGGCTGCCATCGATGGAACGCAGGCGCAAGCTGCCTTCCAGCCCGGTATCGAGGCCACGACCAACGAAGACAAAGCGCGGCCCCATATCGAAACTGACATCGACACGGGTTTTCACGCTTTTGCGATTGATGTCCACTTCAGCCGCCTTCGCCACGGCCTTGTCAGTCTTGCGTATCACCACAACATCGCTGGAGAGACTTGGCGGAGGTAGTTTTGGCAGCCTGAAGTACGCACCATCAGCCAGCACTTTGCCAGTCAGGCTCCAGATATTATTGGTTTCAACGATGTTCGCCTCACCAGAGACGACCAGCCACCTGTCTTTGCGTTGCAGGAGCGGGAACTGGGTCCATTGCGCCTGTATGCTGCCGGTTTCCTTGCCGATGTCGATATCGCCACTGGCTTTGAATTCGCCTTTTCTTCCTATCCAGTTCACGCCCTGGAATTGCGCATGACGTGGCATGTTCGTGACGGTGTTGGAAAATTGCAGGTTCGTCACTTTCAGGTGTTTGTCTTCTATCTGCGCATCAAAGCTGCCATTTGGCAACAGCAAACCTTCGGATGCAAAGGCGATTTCCATTTCACGCCCGGCCAGAGAGGCACGGTAGCTTGGTTTGCCTATGCTGCCTGACAGGCGTGCATCGGCATTCAGTTTACCTTTAAGCACCACGCCAGGATTGATGAAAGGCCCCAGCCATTGCAGATCAGGCACGGCTGCAGTGATTTGCCCGCTGAGTGGCGCGCTTGCCAGAATTGTCCAGGCATCGTTTTGTTTGCTCAACTGCGTATTTGCCTTGACTTGCCATTGCCCCAGGCGACTACCATCAGCAACTAAATCCAGGCTCACATTTTCGCCCGCACTACCTGCTACCAGGCCACCCAGCTTCATCTGCAATTGCACTGCCCTTATCCCGAGGGCCACTGAAGTACCGGTTCCTTCAGGATCATTGAAGCGTAAATCACCACTCTGGCGCTGCAATTTGATTTCGCCTTGAGCATTCTCTTTTAATTGCAATTTCCATTGCGCATTCAACTTCAGGTTGCCGCTGACTGCGTGCTGAGGATAAAACAGGTTGGCAATTTCCACTACCTGGACATCGCTGACCTGGCCACTGGTCTTGAGTGCGGCCGGAGTCCATTCCAGTTCGTCCAGTTGCAGCTTTCCCATGGCACTTTGCAGCGACAGGCTACCCAGATGCACAGCCTGTGCAGATACTTGCAGGGACGCTGAACTTTGCAAGCGCAGGTCAGGCTGACCGTTTAAATTCAATGCCTGCAATTGACCATTCCATGACCAAGCAGCGTCATTTTTTGCGTCAGCTTGCATACTTCCACTGGCAGCCAGACTGAGTGTTTGTTTGTTGGGGAAAATGGTTTCCAGACTCAGCTTATGGGCATCGCGCCTGCCCTGCAGTTTCAAAATCACTTGTTCGATTTTGTCTGGCTTGTGGTTGACGGCAGCGCTGACGGACGTGTTAGTTGCATTGCTTGATGCGGGCACCTCACTAGCAATATGACTGGCAACAATCTCCCCTTCAAATTGTCCCTTGATACCATTTGCCAGATTCAGGCGCGACTTTAACTCGGCGATGCTGATTTGCTGATTGCCGCGCTTGATGATGACTTGTTTTGCCAGGGCGTCAAGACTGCCGGCAGGTTCATTGAAGCGGCCACGCAAAGTGGCATCGGCTTTCAGATTACCTCCCAGGGCCAATTGCCAATTGCTGAGCAAGGGGTTCAGGTGGCTTAAATCCTGGGCATCTATATTGAGCTTCAAGACATCATCTGCACTACCCCAGTTGCCTTGCCCGGTCAGGGTATTTTTACCAAAGCGCAGATCCAGTTGTTTGACTTGCAGTTGTTGATCTTGCAGCCAGCGCATGTCCATACCTGCCTGGACAGCCTGCCCTGCGTATTGCCCTTGCAGTTGTTGCAGATTCGCTTGTACATCCAGCCTTGGCAAAAGCTGACCATGAGCACTGAAGTCTGCCTGCAAACGACCTGCAGATGTTGCCACCCAGCGTGCCGGATCAAAGTCCTTGAGGCTGGCTTTGAGATTGAATACCTGCTTGCCAGCGAAGCTGATATCGCCTGTGCCTTGCAAGTGAGCGTCTTCTGCCTGCAAATCAATTTTATCCAGTTTCAAGAGCAGTTTTTCATGCTGGTAACTGGCTTCTGCATTCAGGCTGGCGCGGGCGTCCTGTAACTTTGCCTGCAGCTTGATGCTTTTATCTTTTGCAGTCTGGGCAGAAAACTTCCCCTGTATGTTGCTGGCATGCAGACGCTGGTCGATTTGATTGAGGTCGATGTTGACCAGGTTTAGCTTCAAGTCAGCTTGTAGGTCAGCCGCTTGCCAGTTGATATCGGCTTCACCGTGTAACTTGCCCTTGCCTGCCAGTTGCACAGCCAGGTCCTTCAAGCTCAGATGCTGACCTTGCCAGAATAATTTGGTACTGAGCGACTGCACAGGCAAGCCTTGCTTATTGATACTGGCAGCCTGGGCATTGTGAATAGTGATGGGGCCGGTCAAACCAAATTCAGGATTCTTTTTCTTGTCTGCGCTGACCGGTTTCAGTTGCGTCAATATGCGCAAGTCTGCTTGCGGTGCACCTGCTTGCCAGGCAGATGGGTCAAGATGCTGAACATCGATATCCAGCTCGCGTACATAAGGTGCAGTGAATGCGCTGATACCTGCTTTAGCATGGCCTTGCAGGTGTTGATTTTTGATGGTCTTGTCAGTTGCACTATCCAGCGCCGCCTCCAGCGCAACTTGCATGTCATGCAGACTGCCTGTAACCACGCCCGTCAAGATGACAGGCGGTATGCCTTCCTGAAGTTTTCCTTGCAGGCTCAGGCGACTATTCAATTTGAAAGGCGCGAGGCTGCCAAGATCAGCATTGCCTGTTAGCTTGCCCCAGGGGCTGGTCAGTATCGTTTGTACCTTGAATTGCTTGTCCTGATAAGAAAAACTGCCAGTCAAGCCGCTGAGTTGCAGGGTTTCTACCTGCTTGCCGCCATCCATCAAGCTGGCGATATGCAAACGCCCCAATGCCAGCCTGGGTGCATTCAGGCTAAAGGGCAGACCGATATCAACAGGTATGCTGGCCGCACTTTCACTTGAACGGGTGGCAACAGTCAATGCAATTAACTGCAGACTAGTGATATCGATGTGACGTCGCCACAAGGCAGTTGGCCGCCACTGCAATATGACAGCGCTTCCCTTGACATGCAAATCCTGGGAAATGAAACTGAATTCATCAAGCTTGAGTTCATCATCCAGTGTGCCTTGCACACCACTGAATTTAAGGCTACCGACACTCAGCTTTTCAAGCATGGACAGCGCAGTTTTCGTGCCACTTTCAGTTTTGTACATCCAGGTCAGAACCAGGCCCGATACAAGCATCAATAGCAGCAACAACTTGACCGTGAACCAGCTCCATCGACGCAAAGGTCGTCGCTGTTTTTTTGTGGGCAGTTTTTTCTCTACCGGATCTTTTTCGGTTGCACTCATATCAGAAAGCAATTGCGATAGAAAAATCCAGTCGCACTTTTTTGGCCTGGCGACCATAAGCCAGATCAAGTGCTATCGGGCCTGCGGGGGTTTTGTAACGCGCACCAACACCCATGCCCTGCTTCAAGTTCAACTCACGCCAGTTGTCGGCAGCATTGCCCACATCCAGAAAAGTGGCAGCGCCCCAGGATGAATTTAACCAATGCACATATTCTGCACTGGCCGTTGCCATGACGCGACCACCACGGGTGCTGCCTATATGCTGTATGCCCAGGGTTTGATATGCATAGCCGCGCACTGTGGTGCTGCCACCAGTGCGAAACAGATAGTCTTCAGGGATACCCTCTTCATCTTTGGAAAAAACTGCCCCAAGTTCAGCGCGCAAGATGACGGTATCCGTCTTGCGTATAGGTATCCAGCGCTGATATTTCGCATAACTGCGTATGAAACGCTGATCAGACAGCAATGCTTTTTCTGAAACAGCAAGATCAAATTGCAAAATCTGCCCTTTGCGTGGATCAAAAGGCTGATCAACATCACGCCAGGTCCAGCCTATGCTGGCAACCAGGGCCTTGTTGACTTCTTCGGCTTCACCGTCAGGCGAAATTTTTTCCCTGACGATATTCAAGCCCAGGCGCTGTTCGAGATGCCCACGTGTACTGGTACGCTTTACACCCAGGGCGCTGCGGCTGGAGCGCACACCTGCGATATCCTCGCGTTCCACCAGCACGCCAAAAGAATCAAGAAATTTGCTCTCCCTGGGTGGGAGATAAATATCGGCATAACCAAGCTGACGCCTTTGCTCCAGCCTGACGGCACTGCGTAAATCCCATGCCTGGTCAAGGATGTTGCGATCACGATAAGCCACTTCGCTGCGGTAGCCGGTATTGGTGCTGTAACCCAAACCAAAACTCAGATCGCGAGCCTGGCGTTCCACGACCGTAACATCAACTGGCACGGCGTCGGCTTTTTCAGGATCAGGATCTATACCCACCGCCACGGTCGCAAAGTAAGGCGAGTTTTGCAAAGCGCGCTGGAAATCCAACAAGCGCGAACGAGAATACACTTCTCCCTTTCGAGGCGCCTGATAGCGCTCTATCAGCCAGGATGGGTAACGCAGCAAACCAGTGACGCGCATTTCACCCAAATTGAAAACCGGCCCGCTATCAACGTCAACCGTTAGGACTGCACTATGCTGATCAGCATCAATTTTTGCTTCACTGTAGGTCATGCCGGCTGCGGCATAGGTGTCAGACCTCAGACTCTCCAGCAATTGGTTCTTTGAGTCTGACCAGTCATTTTCACGAAATGGCTGGCCCACTGCCAGGCCCCAGTCTTCCTGCAGGGCGCGCCGTCTTTTAGTAACGGCTTTGTCGCCTGCATCAATGGCATCGGCCATGGGCCCCAGCACTTTTAGTGATACATTCTCGATGACTGTGCGTGGCCCCGCCTCGACTGTGACACGGATGATTTTATTTGCTGTGACAGGGGCTGCGGCCTGATCGGGGTTGTCAAACTGGATTTGCGGCGAAAAATAGCCTTCTGTGGAGAGGATATTGCTGATATCCAGGCGCAATCTCTTGATCAGTGCGGGGGTGATATTTTGTGCTTCGGCATTGTTGGCAAATTCTGGGATATGCTCCCTCAGTAAATCTGCCCAACGTGATTTGGCAGCCACCAGTTGCAAGCGGCCGCTGCTGGCCGTGCTGATCGTGCTGCCAGACGCTTCGCTATCGCCAACAGGTGCAGGCAAGCCAGCGACTGGAGCTTCAGTTGGCACAGTCTGCTGCGCCCTGACCGTGCCTGCACTGCAAAAGCCAACAGCACAGAAGAATATCAGTAGCGGGCGCAGGTTTATCTGCATCTAAGAAAACTCACTTGGTCGCCAGACCAACGCGATTGATACCGAGTTTTTTTGCTTCTGAAATCACTTGTATGACCTCATCATAAATCATGCCTTTATCAGCAGATACCAGTACAGATAACTCAGGTTTCGCATCATGAAATTCGCGCAGTTTTTGCATCAGCTGCTTGCGGTCTTTTGCTTCTTCCTTGCTTTCCTGGCGGTTATTGCCATTGCTGCCAGCTTTGCTATTGATGCTGATGGTGGAAGGCGCGTCGGGTCGCAAAGTGATTTCTATATAATCAGATGGCGGCTGGGTAGACTGTCCGGCAGTGGGCAGGTTGATGACGCTGGGATTGGTCATCGGCGCGCACACCATGAAAATCACCAGCAACACCAGCATCACGTCGATATATGGCACGACATTGATCTCTGCCTTGAATTTGCGTTTACGTTCGCCACGCAGGGTACTCATGCTATTTCATTCATCCTTAGCGTGACTGACGCTGGAGAATATTCGAGAATTCCTCGATAAAAGTTTCAAAGCGTATCGCCAGCCTGTCTATATCGTGGGAATAACGGTTATAGGCCAGCACGGCAGGAATAGCCGCAAACAAGCCAATTGCCGTCGCAATCAGGGCCTCAGCAATGCCGGGGGCCACGGCTGCGAGTGTCGCCTGCTGTACATTCGCCAGGCCACGGAAAGAATTCATGATGCCCCAGACTGTACCGAACAAACCAATGTATGGGGAGACAGAGCCGACGGAAGCCAGGAAGGACAGGTGCGACTCCAGCAAATCCATTTCACGCTGATAAGAAGCGCGCATGGCACGACGGGCACCGTCCAGCATGGCACCAGCATCCAGCGCCGCCTTGTTGGCAGTCTTGACCTTGTGGTATTCGCTCATGCCTGCTTCGAAGATACGTTCGAGCGCGCCGCTGGTGTCGCGGCCAGCACGACGGCTATTCGTTGCAGCAGCATACAAATCAACCAAATTACCACCGGACCAGAAGTTGCGTTCAAATTCTTCTGTTTGTCCGCGTGCTTTTTTGATAGCGAACATTTTGCTGAAGATGTAAGTCCAGCTGGTCAGCGACACGCCTAACAGGAGCGCCATGACCAATTGCACCAGAATCGAGGCATTTGCGATCAGACTTAAAAATGAGAGGTCTTGGGTAACAGTCATATTGAATCAATCCAAAAACAAAACACTGGGCACATTGTTGCCGCCCTAAAATAAAAATAATCTCAGCCTATCTTTGCCAGCACTTCGGCAGGAATCGCCGCTGGCCTGACTTCAGCCTTGCTGACACAACCCACCTTGATTTTGCCGCTGGCGAGCAAACGCTGACCACACCAGGCCTCTTGCACAAACTGTACAGATGCACGGCCCAGCTTTTCGACCACAACAGTCAGTCTTAGTTCATCATCAAGCCTGGCGGGTGCATGATACTCGACTGCGGTGGCTTTGACGACAAACATCAAACCATGTTCATCGGCCATTTGCTGCTGATTGACGCCCGCGTCCCTGAGCCACTCGGTACGGGCACGCTCAAAAAACTTCAGGTAATTCGCATAAAACACAATGCCACCGGCATCGGTGTCTTCATAGTAGACCCTGACTGGCCATACAAATTCTGTTTTCATAGTATAAACTTTACCAGCTATTCAGTGCGTATATTTACTCTTTGTCACTCATGCTCAAGGGGTTATATGCCATGCGGGAGGCGAGTACTTGCTACTGCCATCACAGTTGACGGCAGCCAGACATCTTAACAACTGCTTGAGAATCACGCGATAGTGCGCTTGATGACCAGCGGCCCATAACCCTGGCAAGTTGGCATCATCTCTATATGATTGATGTTCACATGCGCTGGCAAAGTTGCTATCCAGTAAGCAGTTGCTGCGATATCGACAGCCGTCAGCGGTACTGTGCCTTCATACACCTTGGCTGCCGCATCATCATTGCCACGGAAGCGTACATTGGAAAATTCAGTGCCACCACACAGGCCGGGGGCAATATTGGTGGCACGCACACCCGTACCCACCAGGTCAGCACGCAAATTGCGAGTGAATTGATCGACAAAAGCCTTGGTCGCGCCGTAAACATTGCCGCCTGGATAAGGTGTTTCACCAGCCACAGAGCCTATATTGATGACCAGGCCAGTGCCACGTGCCACCATGTCTGGCAGAATTGCCCTGGTGACCGTGACCAGACCCTTGGTATTGGTGTCTATCATGGTATCCCATTCATCCTGTGACGCCAGATGTGCCGGTTCAGTGCCCAGGGCCAGGCCAGCATTATTGACCAGTACGTCTATGTTTTTCCATTCTGCACTCAAACCTGCCAGCGCCTGCTGGATTGAATCTTTGCTGGTGACATCCAATGTCACTGGCAACAAGGCTGCACCGAGTTCAGTTTTCAAGGCATCCAGTCTTTCTGTACGACGGGCGGCAGCAATCACTTTATGCCCTTCACGAACAAATTTGCGCGCCATTTCTTCACCAAAACCTGAGCTTGCGCCGGTAATCAATACGATCATGCTGAATTCCTTCAATTTTTGTAGGTAACCTGCCTAGCTGACATATGCAGCTCCGAAGCATACTATTTTAAGTGCTTTTGCCATCCAATACTTGAGCGTCGAAAATTTCGGGATACATACTTGTGCGAACATTAATTTTTTCAATAGCGACGCTGACACTTGCCCATTCAAACGTCATCACGTAAAATCCTTGCACCATTTCATCTCACGTGACTGGCGAAGTGGCCATATCTGCCCTGTTAGACGGGCAAGCATCCTGGCCCAAGATGGAGATCCATCGGGAAGCGTGAGATTTCGGAGTCAAACTGACTCCAGCCGTGCGCCTGGGTAGCCTGATGGTAAAAGCAATGAGGCTGCCCCCTATCCGTTTCAGACACCTCATTAACAACAATCATTGTTTATTAACAGGAATAATCAGGAACCGCCATGTTTGCAAAAAATCATACCCTCGCCAACGTAGATCCAGAACTGTTTGCTACGATACAAAAAGAAAACGTCCGTCAACAAGAGCATATCGAGTTAATAGCCTCTGAAAACTATTGTTCCCCAGCAGTCATGGAAGCCCAGGGCTCCCAGTTGACCAATAAATATGCAGAAGGCTATCCAGGCAAGCGCTATTACGGTGGTTGCGAGCACGTGGATGTCGTCGAACAACTGGCTATTGATCGCCTGAAGCAATTGTTCAATGCCAACTTTGCCAATGTACAGCCTAACTCTGGCTCACAAGCCAACCAGGGTGTATTCTTTGCCTTGCTGAATCCGGGCGACACCATCATGGGCATGAGCCTGGCTGAAGGTGGCCACCTGACCCACGGCATGCCTTTGAATATGTCAGGCAAATGGTTCAATGTCGTGTCTTATGGCCTCAATGCGCAAGAAGATATCGATTACGATGCCATGGAAAAACTGGCGCGCGAAACCAAGCCTAAACTGATCATTGCCGGAGCTTCTGCATTTGCCTTGCGCATAGACTTTGAACGCTTCTCCAAAATCGCCAAAGAAATCGGCGCTTACTTCATGGTTGACATGGCCCACTATGCTGGCCTGATCGCTGCGGGTGTTTATCCTAACCCTGTGCCTTTCGCTGATGTAGTCACATCCACGACTCATAAGAGCCTGCGCGGCCCACGTGGCGGTATCATTTTGACGAATGATGAAGCGATCGCCAAGAAGATCAATTCTGCGATCTTCCCAGGCATCCAGGGTGGCCCGTTAATGCACGTCATCGCTGGTAAAGCAGTTGCGTTCAAAGAGGCACTGACGCCAGAATTCAAGGCTTACCAGGAACAAGTCGTCAAGAATGCTGCTGCATTGGCAAACACCTTGACTGAACGTGGCCTGCGTATCGTTTCTGGTCGTACCGAATCCCACGTTATGCTGGTCGACCTGCGTCCTAAAGGTTTGACAGGCAAAGAAGCCGAAGCCATACTGGGTTCTGCCCATATGACTTGCAACAAGAACGGCATCCCTAACGACCCACAAAAGCCTATGGTCACTTCCGGTATCCGTCTGGGCAGCCCTGCCTTCACCACCCGTGGCTTCAAGGAAGAACAAGCAGTTAAAGTAGGTAATCTGATTGCCGACGTACTCGACAATCCGCATGATGCAGCGACGATAGAACGCGTGAAGGCCGAAGTCAAACAATTGACAGATGCTTTCCCGGTGTATCAAGCTTAAGAGATTCGGCTGAAGCAAGGCTTAAGTATCAGACAGCACAACAAAAGCCACTCGCTTGAGTGGCTTTTTTGTATCATCAAAATATAAAAAACAATTATAAAAACCAACGGAGCACCATACGCCATGAAATGCCCTTTTTGCCACCTCGATGACACCCAGGTCATCGACACCCGCGTTTCAGAAGAAGGCAATGTCATACGCCGCCGACGACGCTGTGCCGACTGCGACAAACGCTTTACTACCTATGAGCGTATAGAACTGGTGATGCCCGTCATCGTCAAGAAAAATGGCAGCCGTACCGAATATGAGACAACCAAGCTGCGCGCCAGCCTGATGCTCGCATTACGCAAGCGACCCGTATCAGCCGAAGCAGTCGAGACCGCCATACAGAGAATAGAAGAAAAATTATTGTCCAGCGGAGAGCGCGAAGTCATTTCCGGCCACCTGGGTGAACTGGTCATGCGCGAATTGAAACGCCTCGACAAAATCGCCTACATCCGCTTCGCTTCTGTCTACAAAAGCTTTGAGGATGTGTCCGAATTTGCCGAGGCGATACAAGAGGTCAGGAAGAACTGAGGTACAAAAAAATACCGCTTATTTGTACCAGCAGTCAGCCATGCTAAGCGAGCCTGATACGGTACGCGCGCCGGCATTGTTGATTGTAAAAGTCCCGCAGGCATCTCCAGCCATCTTGTTGACTGGAACAGCCTGGATCGTATACGTTACCGCCGTGGTCGGTGCAGAAAAACTAATGTTGTAGTCTACATTACCCCCTGTTGCTCCGGCGGGACTAACCAGAATTGGCAACGCGACGTTCGCCCCTCCTTTATCGCGATCGTATCTTTCATTGATTGCTAGAAAAGCTTCCATAAACTGCACATTCTCTGTCAGTTTGGCCTTTGCATCATTACGACGCCCCTTCCTCACATTATCAAGGTAGGAAGGCACGACAATTGCTGCCAATATACCCATTATGGCAACAACAATCATGAGTTCTATCAGGGTAAAACCCTTTTCACGTTTACGTAGCAACACTTAACACCTCTGCTTAATTATCTGTTGGACTTCTTAATCTGTGCGCAGCAATTGTTTCCAGACACGGACTGCTGGCACGTTACCTTGCGATACATCCGTTTTGCCAGGCAATGGCCCATTCACATCCGTAGATCCAGATGAAGGCGGTTGGTAAATAATCGACTTATTTCCCTTTTTCAAGATTGTAGTGCCGAAAGTCAAAGTACCCTGTTTCCCGGCGATCAAGGTATCAGAAGAATCGATCTTGCCATCCCCTGTAGTATCGAATACCGGGAAAGGAAACACCCCGCCTGTCAAGGCACGCAAGATAAATGTCGTTGATTTACCATCTGAAGAACAAGTATCAGTCGCACCAGCAGGAATGATAGACGTAAAGATGACTTCATCAAAATAAACTTGCGGTTCTATCGTAATACGTTCCCCAGTAGAACGCACGGTATCAAGATCCATATACCAACCACGTTTCACATTATAGTTCATGGGTTGGTTGTCAACAGTATAACCTCCCGCTACCGCTGTCAGCGTTTGCTTTTGCAGTGAAGACTGGCTTCCAGTAATGGCACTCGCTGTGACGCTCGGCACCCCAGTGTTATCCCATACACCATAGATGGATTGAACATCCGTATTCAAGGCATCGTCTGTTTCATATACCTTTCCTGTTCCAAACAATACCACCACGCCACCCTTGGGATGGGGAGTTAAGTCAGGTGCAGCAGTTATTGGCTGCACTTTGGATGAACGCACAGCCTTGAACAACGGGGAACCTGAAAAGGCAACAGTCGTACCACTATTTGCCACATTGAATTTCCATAAATTACCCTGGATATCGCCAGCGTAAATCGCCTTAATGGTTGAATCTCCATTGAATAGCAAAGTCGGCGTAGACAAGCCATTTGGTGTCCCCACACTCCCTATACCAGTATCAACTTTAGTGACTTGTCCATCTTTTAGTCGGATCAAAAACAAGACTGCACGCTTGTTCGTACTCTCGTAGCCATTTCCCACGACTGCAACCCAGTCACCATTGGGCATGCGGCCAGTTTGCGCATTGCCTATGGTATATCCAAGATCAGGATGGTCAACTGAGGTAATTTCCCACAAGACATTGCTTTCAGCAAAGGTGGTTGGATTTGTCACATCAAGTGCAAACACAGAGCGACCACCGGCGCCAGTCGTACCTACCAGTGCCGTTTTCCAGCCTGAATTCCAGTAATCACCTAATGTAGGCGTACCATCCACATAAAACTTATGTCCGTAAGACGTTCTGGAAAGCTGCGGCAAAGTACTCATAATACCCTTGGGTACGTAAGCAAATTTCTCGACACCGCTTGCTCCGTCCAGTGCATGCAACATGCCATCATTACCGCCGATGTAGACCATGGAGCCACGTGCAGCCTTGAATGTCAGGAAATCAGTGTACGAATTTGCTTTTTCTGGTGCAGTAGCTGGCAAGAAATCATGTCCATCATCTTCACCTTCTTTCAGATACTGCGGTGCAGAATTCACGAAATCACCGAATGCCTGAGTACGTGGGCGCAAGTATCCCAGGTTAGGTCCGCCCTTGATATAGTCAACTATATTCGCACCTGTGACAGCATTAGCAGGAGTGTAAGTGGCAGCTTCGGCTGTGAAATAAGCCTGATCAGCAGGGGTCAGATTCGCCAGTTCGAATTTTCGCCCTTTTGTAGATGCATCGACAAAAGTAAATACCTTGTCTTTCCTGGTAGCAAATGCAGGAACAGAAGCGACCCAGCCTGCCGCAGTCAGATTCCCATTTGCATCCAACGGTCTTTGCACAACCTGGCCAGACCAGTCTGATGTACGATAACTGGACGTATATAAACTAGTACCGCTACGAACTGTATTACTGGATGTACCCACCGCAGCCGCATCACCTACGCGCTCAGAAATCGTATTCAATGAAGATTCCAGCGCAGCAGAAAACTCTGTAGGATTGGATGCACTAAAGAATTTGCCGCGTGAATTTACAGCAGCGTGCCACAGATCATCAATTTGATTTGATGCGCCATCTGGCCACTGCTTAGTTCCTGCCGTCAAAGCAGGCAAATCACCTGGATAATTCAAACCACCAGCGACCCCCAGACCAACTGTAAAATGCACCAAATGCTGCCAGAAAGCTGGATCGGCACCAGAGACTGGGACATTTTTCTTTTCAGGCCCCCAGTCATCACGCAAATCACGTGACCAATAGTAAAACGCGATATCTGCCAGTGTATTACCAAAGGTATCTGCATATGGCCCGACTGGGTTAGCTGGATTGTAGGTGTACGTTGTGGCATTTGGTCCAGTGATTGTAGGACCAGCCGTGCCATCATAATTGGCAGTGCGACCACCACCAGCGGCAGCATCATTCCAATAGCCATCCGTCATCAAAATATTATAATTCTGGCGGCATGTCAGCTGTGTCGTGGTTGCACCAACGCCATATTGTGTTTGCCATGGGCCTGTGGTGGTTCTATTCCTGAAATACTGCCCCACTTCATCAACTGCCTTGCGCAAAGGTGTGCTTGACGCTGGCATTCTATGTTGGTAGAGGGTGTTCAAGAAAGCGGTCTTATTGGGATCACTAAAATCGTCGGAAATCCTGCTAATCACAGTGCCAGCGGTATTGATCGTCCCAAAGCCTACTCGCAAGGTAGCACTTTGCTTGGAAAATGCCTGTCCTGTGCCAGCACGCGCAGCAAGAATACGTGAGCGATAGTATTGAAACCAGTTGGCAAAATTTTGCTGCTCTTGCGCAATGGTACAAGAGCTGCCTGGGCAATCTGTACGCGCAGCACCTTTGGCTGGCAAGCTTGTGCCTGTTTTAATTTCTATCCTGGTATAGCAAGACAAGGTACTCTTGTTGCAGCTGCCGCCCGGGTTATAATGTAGTACAAAGCTGGAAATATGGTACGGCCCGCAGTATCATAAGCAGTTGCCGCATTATTCAGCCATGCTACATAGCCATCGGCAAAGGTTTGATCCTGCGTCAAATTCATCACAGTGGTATTCGTACCACCGTCAGGAGCAACGGGATTCAATAGGGCAGCCTGAGGGTTGGCGGGTGCCATTAGACCACCTGTAGGGCTCGCCCAAGGCTGATACAAAACCTTGGGGTCATAATAAGCTTTATTGACATCCGACGAGCGCCACCGGGCGACTGTAATATTGTGATTAAAACCAACGACCACGCGATTCTGCACACCATAGTCCCCAGCAACATTATAAATATTTGCCGGTCTCGGAAACGTACTGGTAACCCAGCAACCACCACCAGTAGTACAGTAGTCACTATATCCGTTACCTGTTGCATCATTATTGCCAGTTCTTGCGATATTGTCTGGCAACATCTCAAACATCATGGAGCCAGAATCATCCAGCGTGTAAAAAATATTTGGTGGAACATTAGGCTTCACCAGTGGTGGCATTTGTGAAATGCCTGCATGTGCGTAAGCAGACCAGCCAAACTGTGCAGCCAGTGCGCAGATCAAATAGTAGCTGATTGGTTTTCTTGAATTAATCGTCATGATACCCTCATTATTTTACTTAACTTGCCTTGAATAACACTCAGCGAGAACTTACTAACTACCAGCGGGATACCATGTTTGTTGCAACCAGACCACCGACTTCTCGTTAATCCCTTGAGCTCGCACTGTAGTTACGAAAGCCGAAATCATTCCGCTGCCCGCATTATCTCTCTTCAGCATCATATCTTTAAACGGCTTCCTCCACTCTTCGATCATACATTCTGGCTGTGCCGAAACTTTCTCTACGGTATTGGGTGGCAACCTGAATCCTTGCGCCACCCAATTAGTTCTGCTCCTCCAAATTTGTGGAAGTGGATAAACCGGGAACGTCCCTTGGTATTTAAGAATCGGTATCCCATTAACCGTTTGCACAGTACCTGGTCGCAACTGGTTATCGCCAGCAAGAGTGAGTTCAATTTCTTTTTGGCAGTAGCGTAATGCAGTCTCAGCAGCTTGAAAGGCAATATTTTGCTCCCCCAAGTTCTTTGCAATATTTTCACCCTGTGTTGCCCTACGTACAGCGGTGAGAGCCAGAATTGTTAAAACCAATAGAAATACCATGGCGGTCAACATAACAAAGCCACGTTGAGTGTTGTGTAATTTTTTCATAATGATCTTCCAGAAGTGCGGCCACGTACACTTACTACAGTTGTAAATGTCGAATACAAACGTTTGTCCGGCGCGGTCACAACTGTGCCAGAACAATTTGTGTAGCTCATCGGCTTAGGTGTCAAGCCGTCATTAGCAGAACGCATTACCAAGCATACTTTTGCAGAAGCAATGCGGCTCCACTTGGGTGGAACTGGGTCTCCTTGCATCCATCCAGGCGGAAGAACGGGCATTGGTACTGTTGGCTCCATTAATTCAGCAGCATTAAAAAAACCGTTTACCGATTGCTGATTCATTGGATCGTAACCATAAACAATCTTCATATCGACCACATTTTCAACAATAGGTTTTCCTGCCAAAAAAGGGGTGCCAATTGGCACTCCACCATTCCCAGCACAATACATCTCACTTCGAGTTGTTGCAGGATTGACAGCGATGTAATACCGATTTTCGACCGTATATTTTGAAGCCCCATCTACGATTGTTTCCGGCACAATTTGCCCTAAACAATCAGTGACTGCCGCGGCTGATGCCGCAGCCGCATTGGAATTATCTGAATCTACAATATAACGTAATGCAATGCTATCCGGACCAGTGGCAGATGGATTACAGGGAACAGGAAAAGGAAGCGCTGGATTAGCTGGGGCAACAGGTGAGATATAACCGCCACTGCAACCAGATATTGCCTGCCCAGTAAGCTGGTCATACTCTGAAGCTCCAGCACCAACGGCACCTTGAGTAGTAGTATTTTTTGGAGGCCCGGTTTCTGCCATCCGAATATGGTAGGCAATCGTGTTTAGAGCCATCCTGCCATCCTCTTCCATGACGGATTTATCATCAAAGGTTTTATACGTTTTTGAGTTATTGACAAACAATGAAGTCACAGCCAGAGAAATGACGAGTCCAATGGTCATTGCTATCATCAACTCAACCAGAGATCGTCCCTGGGAATATTTAAAATTAATACCGCTCACATTCGCCTCGCTTAAGGTGTAATACTTAATTTTATGCAACGGACGCCAGCACCTGGCGACGGCGGGGTGCCATTCGGACATGATGGGTCAAGCGCCGTAAAATTGACTTCCTTCCACATCACATAGATGTCGTACCCGCCGCTGGCATTCTGAGTGATATTGCCTGCACCACCATTCATGCGCGTTCCAAGGTTTCTTAGCCACTCAGCCACATCCTTATCTGCGACTTCCTTGGGTGTACAGTTAATAGCCACCGCACATACGGGTACAGTCGGCAAACTTGCAATAGTCGCGCTATAGGCTGTTTGATAGCTGTAGAAGTTGGGGGCGATGCCAGTATCTTTATCCTTGATCGCTTGGCCATTGGCACGCATGCGGTCTGCGATTTCATATATAGACTGGCTTGCTTCGGACCGATAATTTGATGCCTTCAAATATTTCAAGGTATTCGCCTGCAAACTGGCGACACCCAAAAGCCCTATCGATAGTATGACCATAGCCACGACGATTTCCACCATCGAGACACCTTTTTGTTTATTGAAATTAAACTGTTTCATGACAGCCTCAATCAGGGCAAGGTAAAGTTTTTACAACACTGACTTTTCTTATGGTGGAAAGGCAGACATATCGGTTATAGGTAGGACCTACATAAGAATCCGGTGGTTTGACATAAAAATACATGGCAGCGCCGGCAATCGTGGTGCCGCCTATGCCTCCAAGAGTGATGGATTGTGTGGCTGGTACGGGAATGATAGAGCCTGCGGCAACACCCAAAAACAAGGCTGGCTGTACCTTTACAAGGGTGTCGCCGACATCATATTGACCATTGGCATTTCTATCTTGAAAAAGAATCCAGCCACTGCCCCATCCTGTGTTTGCGGCACCATTGCTGACCACATTGGAACAAGTCGGTGTGGGCGCATCAGGATTCTCACTTTTGCAGATGGTGACCGCACCGCTAATTCCAGCCAGTGTTTTTGCATGTGTGATCGCACCATGCAAAAGAGCTGTATTTGTTGCACTACGATTACTGACGAGAAACGACCTGTAGTTTGGCAAGGCGATAGCTGTAATGATGCCAACGATGGCTACCACGACTAATAGTTCTAGCAAGGTAAAGCCATGTTGTGAGTGCAGCAGTTTATATTTTTGCATGTTCATACTCTTTCGCCTTATGTTTGTACATCATATATTTGATTGCCTGCATGCATCAATGCTTTCGCGATTAACGGTAAGCTTCTACTGATGAGTGGAAAATATACAGCTGTTACCCTACAAAATCATTGTGACCTTGAATGGCAATATAAACAAGTCTGGCATCCTCTTGACCGTGCAGGAGCGATTTGAAGGTTTTGCGCTGAAATGCCGGCCTCCGCACACAAAGCCCAGGTCGTGCATTAAAGAGCACTATTCAGCAAACAATCCTGGTTGCAAGAGAGCCAAGCATCCTCTCGCCAATAATGGCTGGTGCTCTCTAACTGGAGCTCCAGTCTCGTTGGTTGTGATGATCCCGGAGATGTGCAAAGTACACAAGTGGTGCGCGCGGCGCAACCTACTGCGACAAATCGCTCTCTGCAACATAAAAATAAAGAGTGAAGTGAAGAGCCAAAGACCCAGAGTAAAAGCAGAGATTTCATCTGTTTTTTGCTGTACTTGCTTGTCTCGGAGCGACTCTGTGTCTGGGTGGCTCATTGTTGAGAGGTCTTGACCTTGTTTTTGATCTTGTTTTTGATCTTGTTTTTGTTAGTTATTTTTGTTTTTTTTTGTTGCGCACAAAAGCAAAACCCCCGCTTAACTGAATAAGCGGGGGTATGCGGAATAAAAGCCTGACGATAACCTACTTTCACACTGGTTGCAGCACTATCATTGGCGCGTAATCGTTTCACGGTCC
>Ga0187843_10000023_pt1 | contig 132030 bp, 118 predicted proteins | sample SpaLakP09_SKY_43_FD_134516 | JGI IMG/M metagenome (GOLD analysis project Ga0187843, IMG submission 134516) | Oligotrophic lake water microbial communities from Sparkling Lake, Wisconsin, USA - SP09_SKY_43 | ecosystem: Environmental > Aquatic > Freshwater > Lake | place: USA: Sparkling Lake...
AAAGCTCAGGTATAGAACAAGTGAACCTGGCGATTACGCAAATGGATGAGATGACGCAACAAAATGCCGCCCTGGTTGAACAGGCAGCGGCTGCGGCAGAAAGCATGGAAGAACAGGCTGTCGAACTGGCGCGTGCAGTGAGTGTCTTTCAATTGCCAAATCATATGCAAGCTGCCGAGGTGAATGGCTCGCAAGCGCGACGCTATACGCCCAGACAATTAGGAAATTAATGCCAGCAACTGACTCATTGCGCTTGCGCGCATTGAGTTATTCTATTCGGGCTTACGCAAAATTGTCCCAACAAGGCATAGCGACGAAGACAGTGCTTTAGTGCGGCGAGGAACTGCAACGCAGTTGGGGCGGTTTTGCGTATGTCCTATCTATAAGACCTTATCAGGGTTCATCAAATTCTGTGGGTCCAGCGCTACCTTGATGGCGCGCATCATGGATAATTCCAGATCAGATTTATACAGTTTGATTTCATCCCGTTTCAACATGCCCAGCCCATGCTCTGCAGAAATCGATCCTTTAAGTTGATGCACGTGGTCGTGGACTATGCGATTGATGGCAGCTTGTTGTAGGATGAAGTCAGTATCGCTGCAACCAGAAGGTGCCGAGACGTTGTAGTGCAAATTGCCATCTCCCATGTGACCGAAGCAGACAATCTGGCAGCCTGGAAATGCTCTCTTTAATTCTGTATCTGTCACTTGGATGAAGCGGGGGATTTGCGAAACCGGGATGGCGATATCATGCTTGATGTTCTTGCCTTCTTTGGCCTGTGCCTCGGAAATGTGCTCACGTAGCTTCCATAAGGACCTGGACTGGCTGATGGATGTCGCGCAGGCAGCGTCGGTGGCATGACCATTATTCATCGCCTGTTCCAGAACTTGCTCCATAAGTGCAATCGCATGGCTTTCTGATTCATGATCAGACATTTCCAGTAAAGCATAGTAGGGATAGCTGCGACCGAACGGATGCTGGAGTTGCGGGAAATGTTTAAGCACCAGTTGCAGGCTGAAATCAGATATCAGTTCAAACGCAGTGAGCGTGGGGCCCAGTGCATCCTGACTATGCTTGAGAAAATCCAAGGCGGCATCTGGACTTTCCAGTGCCGCGAATGCAGTAATTTGCGCGCGTGGCTGCGGGAATAATTTCAGTACGGCTGCCGTGATGATGCCCAGTGTGCCTTCTGCACCTATAAATAAGTCGCGTAGATCATAACCAGTATTGTCTTTGCGCAGGCCGCGCAAACCATTCCAGATTTCCCCCTGGGCAGTGACGACTTCCAACCCCAGGCATAACTCCCTGGTATTGCCATAGCGCAGTACAGCAGTGCCGCCAGCATTGGTTGAGAGGTTGCCACCTATGGTGCAGCTGCCTTCTGATGCCAGAGATAGTGGAAACAATCTGTGCTGTTCAATTGCTGCAGCCTGTACTTGCGCCAGCAGGCAACCTGCTTGCACGGTGATGGTGTTGTTGGCTACATCAATAGCCAGCACACGATTCATGCGCTTCAGTGAAATGACCACAGCCTGCCCAGACTGATCTGGTACGCTTCCCAATACCAGGCCAGTATTGCCACCCTGGGGCACGCAGGCGACCTGATGCAAGGCGCATAACTGCACCAGACTGGATACCTCAGCGGTGGTTTGAGGTAAAAGTACAGCAAGTGCCTTACCCCGATAGCGCTGGCGCCAATCTATCAAATAGGGGTATTGGTTTGCTTCCTTAGTGATGACAAAATCATTTCCCAAAATGCTGATACAACTAGCAAGAAATTCTGTTTGCATGATGTCGCCTTCGCTTGCTTGACTCAATGTTCTGCTGACTTTGCTGCCCTTGCTTTCGCCAGCGCTTTAGCTGTTTTTTTCAAAGGGCGTAGGTACAGAACGATGGCGATAAAAAATAGCAAGGACAGAGCAACTTCTGCCCAGGCCAGCGCCATGGACAAAGGTAGGTGGTCACTATATGCCCTGACTACGCCTTCGGTGAAATACAGCCAGATCAGCATGGACGACCATTGCATGGTGTAGTTGTCGCGTTTCAGTACGCCGCGCAAAGGGATCAATAAAGGCAGAGCCTTGAGTATCATCCATGACCCGCCCGGGCGCAGTGGTGCCAAAAACCATTCCCAGCATATACATAGCAGTAATAAAGCGATCAGGCTGGCGGAAGCGAGCAGGTAATATTTTTTTTCTGTTGTTGACGTGCTCATGCTGAAGCCTGTAATTTTTTGCTGACTTCAGCCAGACGTTTACCTAGTGCGATTGCCAGTTTGCGGCTATCGTCCGAAATAGCTTGCGCACCATCCTGGCCTGCCCAATGGGTAGCGCCATAAGGGCTGCCACCGGTTGTTGTTGTCATCAGTTCGGGGTGGCTGTAAGGCAGGCCCAGCATCAGCATGCCATGGTGCATGAGTGGTAGCATCATACTGAGTAAAGTCGATTCCTGGCCGCCGTGCATACTGCCAGTGGAAGTAAATACACAGGCTGGTTTGCCAGTCAGGGTGCCAGATAGCCAGTCGGCTGCTGTGCCATCCAGAAAATACTTCAGGGCTGCAGCCATATTGCCAAAACGGGTGGGGGAGCCCATGGCCAGTCCTGCACATTCTTTGAGGTCAGACAATTCCACATAGGGCGCACCTTCTGACGGGACGTCAGAGGCTGTTGACTCTGTCACTGTGGAAACGGCTGGCACAGTGCGCAAGCGGGCATTGCAACCGGGTACGCTTTCTATACCTTGAGCAATAAATTCTGCCATTTTTCTGGTATTGCCATGCCGTGAGTAAAATAAAACTAAAATCGTGAGTTCTTGTGTAGTCATGCTTGTATTATAGAAGTCTTTTTTCCTGGTCTCTCGTTAAAATCGAGGCATTTATATCTCTAGCTGCAAAAACTATGCGTGGTCTGTCGTGGAAACAAATATTCAATCTCTTCAAATTTGCCCTGCAACGCTTGCAGGAAGGTCGTTTACCACAGGTTGCAGGTAGCCTGACTTTTACCACTGTACTGGCTCTGGTACCGATTCTGACCGTGGCATTTGCCATTTTTACGGCTTTCCCGCTGTTCAATACCTTCCGCACTTCGCTGGAAGCGTATTTTATTCAAAGTTTGATGCCCAAGGGGATTTCCAATACCATTTTGGGTTATCTGACGCAATTTGCTACCAAAGCCACCCGCGTTTCTGCCATTAGTGGGGTGGCCCTGATGGTGACTGCCATTGCTACCATGGCAATGATAGACAAGTCATTCAACCAGATCTGGCAGGTCAAACGCTCACGCCCTGCCTTGCAGAGACTGCTGGTGTATTGGGCTATCGTCACTTTGGGCCCCTTGCTGGTGGGTGTTTCCATCTCCAGCACTTCTTACTTGTTCACTGCCACCAGCGGTGTGGTTGGGGCGGTGCCGTTTCTGGGGGCGGTATTTTATACCCTGACCTCGATTGCGTTTACAACCGGCGCATTTACCTTGCTGTATCTGGTCGTGCCAAATCGCTCAGTTGAGTGGCGCGATGCTGCCTGGGGTGGCTTGTTTGCAGCGGTGGCATTTGAAATTGCCAAGCGTATATTTGCCAGCTTTGTCATACAGTTTCCTACCTATACCATTGTGTATGGTGCTTTGGCAGCCGTACCGCTATTTCTGGTCTGGATTTATGTTTCCTGGCTGATCATCCTCATCGGTGCAGTGATCGCTGCTGCTTTGCCTATTGTCAAATTTGAGCGTTGGTGGCATGTACCTACACCGGGCAGTGCCTTTGAAGATGCGGTCAGTATTTTGCAGGTGCTGGTTGACGCGCGCCTGGCTGACACTACCGCAGCGGTCAGTGTCAATACCATCCGTACAGAGACCAGACTGGGTATAGATGAAATTGAAGGCTTGCTGGAGCGTATGTCAGAAACCGGTTGGGTGGCCAGGGTGAATGTCAATACTACGGCTTCGCGCAGCCGCTTTTGGTTGCGCAAAAATGAAGCTGGAGCAGAATTGTGGATCATGCTGGTTAATCCTGCCAGTTTGCGCTTGTCAGATATTTATCGTCTGTTCGTCTTTGATGGTACCCGCCAGAGTCAATTATCCAGCCTGGTTGTCCAAAGTATAGAAAATGGTTTGCAACAAAGCCTGCAGACTTATTTTTATCCGTCGGAGCAGGCTTAAATGAAATTCCGTTTGATCAGGGCAAAAGAACTCGATGCGTCTTTGGCTGCGCGCTGGGCAGAGTTGCGCAGTCAAAACCTGATCTACGATAGTCCTTATTATGTGCCTGCATTCACTTCCATCATCGCCAATGCCCGGGAAGATGCCCGTATCCTGGTATGCGAAGATGCTGGCGTTGTCGTTGGTATCTGGCCCTTTCATGCGTTGAGTCGTTTTCGTGCTGTTTCCATAGGCGATTTCCTGGCTGATTATCAGGGGCCGATATGTGAAGCGTCCCTGGATTTGCAAATCAGTGAGGCCTTGAGCGCCATGCATTGTCGCTATTTTTCCTTTAATCATATGCCCAAGGAGTTGGGTAAATTCGGTCAATATGCCTGGGTGCATAGTCAATCGCATATTCTGGATTTGACGGGTGGTTTTGATGCATATGCTCAGCGCCTGACGGACAAGCGTGATGCCTCGTTATTGAAGAAGGTGGCAAGCAATGAGCGCAAACTCAGTAAGAAATATGGTGAGCTGCGTTTTGAGTTGCTAAGTAGCAGTGACGCAGATTTTGCAGCTTTGATAGCTGGGAAGAGCGATCAATTTCAGCGCACAGTTGGGGCTGAACACGATATCTTCAAGCTGGACTGGGTCAGTCAAGTAATGGATGAAATCAGGGTGATCGATACGCCTGATTTTGCAGGTATGTTATCGACACTGTATGCTGGTGACACCCTGATTGCGGCGCATTTCGGTATGCGTTCCAGTAAGGTATTCCATTACTGGTTTCCCTGGTATCACACTGACTATGCAGAGTATTCACCAGGCTTGGTATTGCTGGCGCAATGCGCCAGGTACGCAGCGCAAGCGGGTATAAGTACGATAGATTTGGGCAGGGGAGACCAGGCTTATAAATTACGATTTGCCACAGGTGCACATCAGCTATGTGAAGGGGCTGTCAGTTCTCCTGCTGTCTTGCGCAGAGTGCCTGCGGGCCTCTATCATGGTAAACAAAAATTGAAAGCATCCAGCCTGGGGCAATACTTGCTTATATTGCGCAAGTCGCACCAAGGGATAAAATAAGTTTTACTCAATAGGCGTTTTTATCGCCCAACACAACTTTGACGGTGCGCCAGATAATGACAATGTCCAGCCAGACAGACCAGTGTTGAATATAGTAAAGATCATATTCAACGCGCTCTTCCATTTTTTCCAAAGTCTCGGTTTCACCGCGCAAACCATTAACTTGTGCCCAACCAGTGATACCAGGTTTGATCTTGTGACGGAACATATAGCCACTCACCAGTTTGCGGTATAGCTCATTATGTTCAACTGCATGAGGACGAGGTCCGACAAGGCTCATTTCTCCCTTGAGTACATTGAATAACTGAGGCAATTCATCCAGGGAAGAGCGACGCAGGAAACGGCCAAACTTGGTGACGCGCGGATCGCCAACGGTGGCTTGTATCACACGCTCATTCGGGTTGCTTTGACGCATGCTGCGAAATTTGTAGACATTGATGGGGCGGCCAGCTATCCCATACCTGACTTGTTTAAAAAGCACAGCACCTGGCGAACTAAGTTTGACACCTATTGCTATCAGCAACAAAATTGGCGATAAAAAAATCAAGCCGAAGAACGAGCCGAACAAATCCAGTAGGCGTTTGGGTAAAGCTGCCAGGCCTATGAATGGGGTTTCTGTCGATGCCAGTACTGGTCGGCCAGCCAATTCACGCAGTTGTATGCCAGGCATGCCAAAAATCAGCGATTCAGGGACAAAGTAAGTGGATGCCGTGCTGTCCTCCAAAATGGCGATGATTTCTGCCAGTTCGGGCGGCTCTTTGGTGTTCAAGCCGATGAAGACCACGTCTACATTGACGCGCCCGGTATCGGCATCAACGATCCAGTCCGCCGCGTCACTCAAGTCTCCTAGTCTCTCCAGATTGCTGGGTGGGCGTGATTCATTCCTGTTGTCAAAAAAACCCACAAAATCAATCGCAGCCAGAGGCGTATTGCGGAGTGACTCTACCAGGTCGGCACAGGCAGAATTCGACCAGATCAGTACGGCCTTGCGTCTTCTAGTCGGATTGGAGTAATACAGCAACGCCAGCTTGCGCATGATCAGTGCGGTCAGCATGAGTGTAAAAGGCGTGCTGAATAGCCAGACCAGCATGACGGCACGTGACAGACGTTCGGTAGACTTGTCGACATAAGCGCTCAGTAATACCACCATGAAAACCACAAACCAGCGTGCCGTAATGCTGGGGAAAGCTGCAAAAATATGCTTTTCTTGCAGCGTCCCAAGTAGTTGTTGGCTGGAGAAAAGGATCATGCTGGTCAGGCAGGCGATCAGCATGCGCACACCAAATATCTCCGGGTCAGCATAGTCGGAATACAGAATGATTCCCAGAAGCGTCATGTAAGTCGTTGCGCCAAATGCAATGCCCGTCAGCGCAGCCAGAAGCTGTGCTGATTGTGAAGTGTTGGAGACGCGTGATGAGGCATTGAACATGGTCGTGGGGCTTTTCGCTTATATTTTTGTGCTATTGCTGAATTCAGTTTTTTTGCCCGGAAAAAAGTTTCCTGATCTGTCCTAACTGCCAGCGATGCAAGTGTTGGCGAAATTCCATATCGTCATATCTTGGGGCGCGTTTAATCGCTGCACCCAGGTAACCTGCAATGATGAGCAAGCCACCTATGACAAAAGGCTTTTCTCGCATACGAAAAACACCTGATGCCAGCGCATACAATGGGTGGTAGCCCATGAACCAGATGCCGCGTCCCCAGCGCAGGCGTCCGCGATACACATTTTTGTCGGACGAGCCCATCAAGCGATGATGCATGAGTATGGCGTCAGGATGTAAAAAACTCCTGGTCGTCCAGCCCTTCATGCGGGCTGTATGAACATCAATACCATCCCACAAGACTTCTTCGACAAAACCGCCGATTTCTTCAAATGCCGTCCTGCGATACAGTTTGAACTGACCGGCGACATGTTCATCGATGATGATTTCTTCTATCTTTTGACCTTCTTCTTCACGAAAGACCTTGCCAGACACTGCTGCCAGCTTGGGTTCAAGGGCAAATTGTTCGAACATGCACTCCAGGTATCTGGGGCCAAAGGACATATCGCCATCCAGTTTGGCGATATATTCATAATCCTGATGCGCAATTTGGGTGATACCAAATTTAAATGCTGCCACTACACCGCCACCGACTTTGCGAAAACCACGGTCCGGGCGTTGCACCAGTCTGATAAAGGGGTATTTGTCTGCATATTCGCGCACAATATCCGCCGTCCCATCCTGCGAGCCATCATCAACAATGATCCATTCGACCGGCTTGACGGTTTGTGCAACCATGGAATCAAGGGTTAGTTTGATTAAGTCTGCTTCGTCACGCACCGGCGAAATGATAACCAGAGGCACCACTGTTGCGGGAGCTGCTGATGGCTGTGCGGGCTGTGTGCTCAGGCTGGACATATTTTATCTTTCTTACTTGTAGTTGAATGTTAACTGAGCTTTGAGTTGCCCACAATTCAATAAAGGTTAATTTTTGTTATTAAATGGCAATAGTATTGTTGCTGGTATGGCACTGTTGCCGGTTTTGTTGTCCTGACAAAAATTTGCATCTATTCTTACTATTGCAATATAAAATGAAGTTCTTTCTATGAAATGTCTGAAGTCAGATGACAATTTGGTCCAAATTTTCTGCTCACCTTGAAATTGCCACCTGCAAACTGCTCTGTGCAGTGGCGGTGTTTGCTTTGGCCGGTCAGTTGCACGCACAAGAAGTCACGACTATCCCTGTCAGTGGCATGAAACTGGAGAGCCAACTTTTACAGTTGCCTCAGACACCAGTAACGCAACCATCAGAAAAAACATCAATTCCAGCAAAGATAACTGATGATACTGTTAGCGAAGCGGCTTACGATGTGATTGGTGAAGGCGATCAATTGCTGGTTACTGTCTTTGGCCAGCCCGACCTTACTGCTGACGTCACCATAGGTGAAAGTGGTGTCATTACCTTGCCTCTGGTTGGTACTGTAGAAGTCAAGGGTAAAACTGCGACAGAAATTGCGTCTATCTTTGCAAAAAAACTGGAACAAGGGCAGTACATTAAAAACCCAAGGGTTTCCATCAAGGTCATACAGCAGCTTAGCAGGACTTTCTCTGTACTGGGGGAGGTATTGCGGCCAGGTCGTTATCCTCTGTTGGGGCAAATCAGTATTCTGGAAGCCCTGAGTCTGGCTGGTGGTGTTTCGCAAAAGGCCGAGAAAAGCTTGCGTATCTTGCGTCGCGAAGCCGGCAAGCCCGCTTCTGAGTTGCAGGAATACGCCTCCATCAAGCTGGAGCTTGATGCCAGTAAATTGCCACCAGAACTGGCGCAAAAAATACAGCCGAATGATGTCTTGTTCGTGCCACAGCAAAAGAATTTTTATGTCTATGGAGAAGTGCGCCGTCCGGGCATCTACCCCATGGAGGAAGATTTGAATGTCATGCGGGTGTTATCCATAGGCGGTGGTGTAACGGACCGGGGATCGTTAAGACGCATCATCATCCATCGCAAAACAGAAAATGGTGAATTGCGCGAAATCTCCGCAGGTATTACCGACAGAGTCATGCCGGGTGATGTGGTGTTTATCAAGGAAAGAATATTCTGACGCGTATGATAAAAACCTCTACGAGTGAATTGGTATTATCCTTTGCGCAAATTGGCGCAATGTTGCGCGCACGTCAGGTCTTGATTGCCGTGGTGATGATTGTTGCTGTTGTTGGGGCGGCGGTGACCAGTTTGATTTTGCCCAAAACTTATGTTGCGGTTGCTGATATTTTTATTGACTACCGCGTCAATGACCCTATTGGTGGCAGGCAGTTTCACCCCATGCAGGACGAAAGTTATCTGCAAACGCAATTTGATGTTATCAAGAGTGTACAAGTGGCTGAGCGGGTGATACAGGCGCTGGGCTTGCAGACAGCTCCTGAGGCCAAGCGCTTTGTCCAAAGATATGGCGAACAACGTGGTTTGCGGGCCCTGGCGGAAGCTATCGTCAGGAATACAGATGTAGCCCCACACAAGAATAGCCGTGTCATAGAAATTCAATATTCATCAGGTGACCCCAAGCATGCCAAGGATATGGCGAATGCCATAGTCAAAGCTTATATAGACTTGTCACTGGAGATGATGAATGCGCCTGCCAGGGCGCGCCGTGATCAATACAATGCGCAACTCGAATCCATGAGCAGGCAGATAGATGAATTGCAGAAAAAACTGACCGCCTATCAACAAGAGCACAAGATCGTCGATGTCGATGAAAGAGCGGACCTTGAGTCCAAGCAGATGAATGCGCTGAGTGTGCGTCTGATCGACATACAATTGCAAAGGGTTGAGGCACAAGCAAAACGGCAGTCGCTGGAGAAATTGGTCAGGGAAGGAAGCCCCGAGTCAGATATCCCTGAAATTGCTGGCATAGGTCATATCTCGGGCTTGAAAGCTGCCCTGATCTCACTGGATACGCAATTGGCGAATGCCAAAATCACTTTGGGTGCCCGTCATCCCAAATACATGGCAATCAATGATGAGCGCCAGGCCTTGATGGATAAGTTAAAGAGGGAGTCTGCAACCGCATTTGACATGCTGGGGGCGGCAGAGGCGCGTTTGATTCAGCAGGAAAAAGTCATAGAGTCGGAAATAGCCAGTTATCAAAAAAAGACCTTTGAAAATAAAATTCACAGGGACGTGATCAGTTCTTATCAGCGCCAGCTTGACAGCGTGCAAAAGATCTACAATGCCGCGATTCAAAAATTTGATGAATTGCTGATGACCAGTAATGTGGCAATCTCGAACGCGTCAGTCATGCAATGGGCTGAATTACCTGAGAAGCATGCTAAACCTTTGCTGCGCAATAATCTGGTGTTTGGCTTGTTGGCAGGTTTGGTTTTTGGATTTGGTCTGGCTTTCTTGCTGGAGTTGATGAACCGGCGTGTGCGTTGTCTGGAAGATCTGGAACGTGAATTTGATGAACCCGTGATGGCAAAAATTGGATTTGATGAAAAACTGATAGGCAATGGACAAGGTGGTTTGCATGCAAGCAACTGAGCCCATGAATCAAGCCGTTTCAAGAATTGGGCGACTCGGAGAGTTGTTCCTGCAAAAAGGTTTGCTCACACCAGAGCAAATCGATCAAGTTGCACAACTGCAAAAAGAAAAAAAACTCAGGTTTGGTGATGCAGCCCTGGCACTTGGTTATCTGAGCCAGACGCAGCTTGACCAGGCACTGGGCGAGCAATTCGGTTACTCAACCAAGGACTTGATGAACGGCAGCGCCGACAAGTCCCTGAAGTTTTTTTATTTTCCCTTCAGTAAAGAGGCTGAAGAAATTCGTCGCCTTCGCAGTGAACTGCTTTTGAAGTTCAGTGGTCAAGAAAAGATCAAGGTCACCCTGGTCAGCCCTGCGCGTCGCGATGGCAAGTCTTATATGGCGGCCAGTCTGGCGATCGCCTTGTCACAAGTAGGTAAGCGCACTTTGCTGGTCGATGCTGATCTGCGCAGTGGCAATCTGCATGAGTATTTTTCTCTCGGCAAGCCGGATGGCCTCTCGTCGGTGCTGGCAGGGCGCATCAAGGCAACTGATGCCCTGATACAGTTGATGCCGAATCTGTATTTCTTGCCTGCCGGACCACAGCCGCCAAATCCGCTGGAGATTTTGCGCGCCCCTCGCATGCGTGAATTGCTGGAATCATGTTTCGAGCAGTTTGATGCGTTTGTCGTGGATACGCATACGGCGACTCTCGCATCCGATGCGCAAATGGTTGCCCATCAGACCGGTAGTGTCTTGCTGGTAGCCAGACAAGACCACACCTATGTCGATGAATTGCGTCAGGCAAAAGCAGATATGCAGGCTGCCGGTGTCGAAGTGTTGGGGACGATTTTCAATCAATATGAGTCTGCAGATGCAGCACACTTTGCACCCTTTACCTGGGCATTGCGCTTGTTATCCAGATTGTTCCGTCGAAAAAACTAAGTTCGTATGACTGAACTCAGCATCTGCATTTGCACTTATAAGAGACCTGATTTATTGCGACGTTTGTTGCAAGCCATTTTGACGCAGACTTTGCGTGATGTAGTGATTGAAGTTGTGGTGGTGGACAACGATAGTCTGCAGTCGGCTTCTACTGTGCTGAATGAAATGGTGGATAGCTTCGATGGTGCTCTAAAGGTATTGGCGCTGGCAAATTCAAATATTTCACTTGCCAGGAATGCTGCGATAGCTGCTGCCAGCGGTAACTGGATAGTCATGATCGATGATGATGAAGTTCCGGTATATGACTGGTTGGAGCAACTTCTGAATGTCCAAAAAACTGAGCAAGCCGATGTCGTGTTTGCGCCAGTCTTGCCTGAGTATTCTGAAGCCACGCCATTGTGGATACGAGAAGGTGGTTATTTTGACCGTCGCCGCATGCCCACCGGAACAAAAATTGACCACAGGGATGCGCGCAGCGGCAATGTCCTGATTCGTCGCTCAACACTGCAAGCCATCGCCGCATCGCAAAAAGATGGCATAGGCCCTTTTGATCCTGCTTATGGCACAACGGGTGGTGAAGACACGATGCTATTTCGCCGCCTGGATAAATTGGGAGCTGTCATGGTCTGGTGTGACGAAGCGCCAGCGCATGAATTTATTCCCGCTGAACGAACCACGGCAAAATGGTTGTTGCAAAGGTCTTATCGTACCGGACAATTATTTATTCGCACTGAACTGGCGATGCAAATAGGTACAAGGAAAACCGCTGCCGCGCTGATGCTCAGTGCGCGTGCCTGTCTGCAATTTTTTCTCGCACTGCTGTTCGCATTGCTGCTATTGCCATTCAAGTCCTTGCGTAGCTTTACATGGCTCAGAGTGGCCGCATCACAGTTGGGCAAGCTCAGCTATTTCTGGGGTGGCGTCGCGCATGCTTATGGCAACCTTGAAAAACAAAAAAAATCATAGCATTTTTCAATGCAAGCTTTTCCTCATTTGTGTAAGTAAGGTTTCAGTGCAGTGTTTTTTGCTGCGTTTTAATACCAGCCTGCGCTTGTAGTTTTAGTCTCCTGGTGGTGGAGGTAACCGCGACCATACTGAACATGAAGAAGACATTTTGAAATACGAAACCACGGAATAAACTGCTTTCAGTGAAGTTCGTGGTGACGACGATGATCAGGATAGTGGTCCAGAATGCTGCTTGCTGGCGGTCAAGACGGGAGAGAACAACCAGTAGTCTCACCTGTGTTGCCAGTGTGAGTATCAGTAGTAATAAACCTATCAAGCCTTGTTCATTGAGTACGTCCAGATAGCCATTGTGTGACTGCAATGGTATCCAGTGCAGGGCATCAATGACAAATTGCGATAAGCTGTCTGGCCCAAGCCAGAATGCGCCATAGCCCAGCCCAATAAGATAGTGCTTGTTGATTTCCAGCCAGACCAGCTCCCAGATATCCGTCCTGCCAGTCAAATCCGTCCCCTTGCCAAACAAGCCGGCGATGGGGGATGCGGCTTCCTGCCAGGTTGGTAGGCGAGACTCCTGCATGAAGAATATGTAAATAATGACGACAAGCACGCAAAACAAAGCCAGCGCGGTCCTTGTCAGTGCATAGGACGACGACAAATAACGTTTGCGCAATAGATGAAATACGCCTGTTGCCATCAATGAAATAATCATACTGGTCGAACTTTTACTCATGACCAGCATAAAAAAGGAAAACAGCAAGCCCAACATCAAGGGTTTGATACCCACGTTTTCGGTGCACGCCTTGACCTGCCATAAAAGTATGCTGAGTGCTGCGATCTGGCCCAATTCATTCTTTTGAGACAAGGCACCGCGCCATGCACCACCAAGCTCATAATCCACACCTATGCTGGGAATGGCAATCGCAATGAAAAAAGATAGCACCAACATGCACATCAAGGTGTACAAAATATGACTGACCATCATTTGTAGTGGTCTTGCGGCGAGTTGTATGCTCAAGCCTATCATGATCAGGCCATACAGTTGGATGGCGCGTTTGATGGTCGTAGCTGGCAAGGGCGACCAGATGCATGAGGCCAGGCACCAGATCAATACCAGCATGAGAAAGGGGTTCATGGCTCGTAAATCTTGCAAAGCCTCAGCCAGATGGCGGTAGAGTACGAAGCTGGCCAGCAAGAACAGGCTGCCCCACTGCAATTTGGTGGTCATTGACCCTTCCATTGTCAGCGCGGATGAGCCGCTATAGTCCCAGGAAATACCATAGGGCATCAAAGAAAAAACCACGAACAGAATGATCATCAGCCTGACGATTCTGGTTTCTAGCAGGCTCAGGCTGGTATTGCCGGGCAGTACGGGCAAATTTTGCATTTCTCAATACTAATGTCATGTGTTTGTGCGATATTCTAATGGCTACCTTGTCTGTTGCGACTCAAACTATGAAGTATTTTCAATTGCAGGTCATTTTGGTTTTCCGCTTGACGTTGCTGGGTCTTGTTAGTCTCTGTCCGTTTTTCGCGGCTGCTGGTGATATTGCCTGGTATCGTTTTGAAGTCAATGAAGATGCCTTGTCGCCAGTTGTGAGTTTTGCCGGTTTGAACCATGCTTTGGATGCTCGTGACAGGATATTCGTCAAAGAGGGGCATTTCTTCAAGGTAGGGGCGGATGGCCGACCTGGTACAAAGGACGATGCCCGCGTACGCTTCTTTGGCATCAGTTTTGCCAGCGCGGCCAATTTCCCTGAAGAGAAGGATGCGCAAAAAATTGCCCGTCGTTTGCGCAAGCTGGGATTCAATGCGGTGCGCCTGCATCATCTGGATAGTATCCTCAGCGATAGTCAGGATCAGCCCCGTGGTATTTTAACGACAGCAGCGTATCCTAGCTTCAACGAAACAGCTATGCGCCGTTTACGCGTATTTATTGATGCACTCAAGGCTGAGGGCGTGTACATCAATCTGAATTTGCATGTGGGTTATCAATTTCGCCCCGCTGTAGATCAGGTCACGCCTATGATGCCTGGTGAGAAGATGCCTTTCGCCAGCCATCCTTTGCATTTATTTGAGCCGCGCATGATCAGCCTACAAGCAGAGTACGTGCAGCAATTGATACGCCGACTTGATCTCAGGGATGAGCCTGCACTGGCCATGGTGGAGATCAATAATGAATCTTCATTGTTGGGTGCATGGCAGCGCGGGCAGCTCGATGGTTTGACTGGCGAATATGAAAGAACTTTGCAACAGCTATGGCAAAAGTGGATGTTGCGCCAACATGGTCACGCTGATAATGCCTGTAAGCTTTGGGATAGTTGTTCGTTGACACGCAAGGGTGTTGTCAATGTCAAGGCATCAGAATCCGCCATACTTGAATATGGTGAGGGCTGGGTCGCCGGTATGCAGCGTTTTTCGCGGCGGGTTATTAATAAACTGGGTTGGGCGACTCCAGCCTCCTTACGGCAGCACTACCGTCCGCATCAACAGGGTAACGGGCGCAGGGTGCTGGATTACGTGCGTTTCTTATCTGATCTTGATCAGCAGTACTTAAATCTCATCCGTAAGACCATCAGACAGGAAGCCAGTAATCTGGTGCCAGTGACGGGTACGCAGATGTACTACGGTGGTGTTGCACTTGCCGATGCGCAACAACACATGGATTATGTCGATGAGCATTTCTATGTTGATCACTATGACTTTCCGCATAAGGAATGGGATAGGAATGACTGGCGCATCCGCGATAGTTCAGTCTTGCGTGAGGGCTGGCAATCCTTGTTGCAGCGTGCTTTTGTGCGTGACGCGCGCAAGCCCTTCGTTGTCAGTGAATTCAATCAGGCTTTTCCGAATCGCCAGTCAGCAGAAATTTTGCCTGTCATGAGTGCGGTTGCCAGTGCACAGGATTGGGATGGCCAGTTTCTATATCACTATATTGATGGTGATCGCTGGCTTTCTGTTCCTGATAGTTTCGGTTTGAGTGGGCATAGCGGTCAATTGGTGCTCGTTGGCATGGCCGCAAGCATGTTCAGGCAATTTCAGGTGCGCCCCTTGCCGACCCAGATGAATATTAGCCTTACGCCTGAAGAGCGCACCATGCTGGGTGCTTTGCGCGATGGTGTCAGTGGTGGTGGTTTGCCTGCCTATTTGCAAGCGCAATATGGGCTCGATTACAAACATGCTTTTTATACACGCGTAGCCATGTTGCATGGGATGCAGGCAAAATCACCTTGGCAAGCTCATCATGCAGGTAAGCCCTGGCGTGAAGAGGACATGAGTTGGGCCGCACCTGGCGGGCAATTGCGCTATAGCGAATCGGGTCCATGGCTGGCGGCTGAAACTAGTTACACCCGCATGTTTGCTGGTCGCAGAGGAGCGACTGGTGCCGTTTTGGATGTAGAGAAATTTTTGCCATCATTTGCAGAAAAGGGGCGGCAATTCGGCGTCATGATGCTGAGCAGTCGAGATGCCTTGCCGTTAAACGAGAGTCGTCATCTGCTACTTGTATTAAGTGCTGCAACGACGACAACTCAGTCAGGTGTGCAAGCCGAAAGACCAAAGCAATTAATTAATTACGATGGACAGGCTGCATGGTGGACGCTGGAGCGTGATGTGGCAAACGCAAGTAAACCCTCAGGCTCACTGGATGGCGTAGCTCCGGCTTGGATGGAGCGTGTGCCCGTCGCATTATTCCATGCCAGCAAAAGCAAAAAAATCACGGTTTTTCCTTTGGATGGCAGTGGCATGCGCATGAAGGCTTTGCCGGCTAGTTCGGTAAAGAAAAAATTAGATGGATTTGAGCTGGCTTTTGACTTTCCATCACCTTGGTATGAAATAGTGCTGGAATAAGTCGGCAAACTTGAATGAAGCGTTGGACGATGGTAAAGAAATCAGTGATTTGCATAAGAAATTTGCAGTTCCCTGTGGTGATGTGAAACTTAATTTTCTTTGTGTGAAAAGTTGAATCGCCAAATTTTATAATGTGAAATCGATTTTTCATATTGTGAAAAGCGACTATCTCACTGCACAAATTATTTTTCTCATTCTAAGAAATATAATTCCACATCGCAAAAAAGTAAATTTAAGTATTTGATTTTAAACGATTAAATATTTGTCATATGTCTTATATAAGACCTTGTTGCTGCGCAAAAAATACTCTATTATTTCTCTCAACGGATTCACTTTTTCATTTGATTTGCCCACAGGAGAGAAACATGACAACTCGAGCACAACAAGTAGCTGAATTGCAAAAAGACTGGGATACCAATCCACGCTGGAACGGTATCAAGCGTAATTACACGGCAGAAGATGTGGTTCGCCTGCGCGGTTCCATCAAGGTTGAACATACTATCGCCAAAAACGGCGCGATCAAATTGTGGGGTCTGGTCAATAACGAGCCTTTCATCAATGCCCTGGGCGCTTTGACTGGTAACCAGGCCATGCAACAGGTCAAGGCTGGCTTGAAAGCCATCTACCTGTCTGGCTGGCAAGTTGCTGGCGACGCCAACGTTGCCGGTGAAATGTATCCTGATCAATCCCTGTACCCAGCCAATTCTGTGCCACTGGTTGTCAAGCGCATCAACAACACGCTGACACGCGCTGACCAGATCCAATGGTCTGAAGGTAAAGACGACATCGACTTCTTCGCCCCTATCGTGGCTGATGCTGAAGCCGGTTTCGGTGGCGTATTGAATGCCTTTGAATTGATGAAGGCCATGATCGAAGCGGGCGCATCAGGCGTTCACTTTGAAGATCAACTTGCTTCTGTGAAAAAATGCGGCCACATGGGTGGCAAGGTTCTGGTTCCTACCCGTGAAGCGATTGAAAAACTGAATGCAGCACGTCTGGCTGCCGACATCATGGGTACATCCACTGTGATTTTGGCCCGTACTGATGCTGAAGCGGCTGATTTGCTGACATCTGATGTCGACCCCAACGACCAGCCTTTCTGCACAGGTGAGCGCACAGTTGAAGGTTTCTACAAAACCAAACCAGGTCTGGAGCAAGCGATTTCCCGTGGCCTGGCTTATGCAGAATATGCTGACTTGATCTGGTGTGAAACTGGTAAGCCTGACCTGGAATTTGCTAAAGCATTTGCTGACGCTATCCATGCCAAGTTCCCAGGCAAATTGCTGTCCTATAACTGCTCTCCATCTTTCAACTGGAAGAAAAACCTGGACGATGCAACGATCGCCAAATTCCAGAAAGAACTGGGCGCTATGGGCTACAAATTCCAGTTCATCACACTGGCAGGTTTCCATGCATTGAACTACGGCATGTTCAACCTGGCACATGGCTACGCACGTCGCCAGATGTCTGCCTTTGTTGAATTGCAGGAAGCTGAATTCGCAGCAGCAGAAAAAGGCTTTACAGCCGTTAAGCATCAACGTGAAGTTGGTACTGGTTACTTTGATGCAGTTACTCAAACTATCCAACAAGGCAAGTCTTCCACGACAGCTTTGCATGGTTCTACTGAAGATGAGCAATTCTTCGATGCAAAGAAGGTAGCCTGAGAAGTAGCGTAAGTATTTAAAGTAATCTCCCAAGAAAAAACCGCACAAATTGTTATTTGTGCGGTTTTTTTCATTGACTTTCACCGCGGACTTTTTTGAATGCCCACGGGATTTTTAGTGCATTTGCTTTTGTATTTTTCTCTCGCGCAGCAATAGCCCGACAAACCGCCAGGCTTGTGTCGTGTAGCGTTGCCACAAACGGCGCGGTTCGCTGGCAAGGCGCCAGAACCATTCCATGCCTATCTTTTGCATCCATAAGGGCGCACGTTTTTTCTGGCCCAATGCAAATTCCATGGCTGCACCTACACATAGTATCAATGGAACATTATCGGTAGTGAATTGCGCGCGATAGCGAAATGCCAGTCTTTCTTGCTTGGGCATGCCCAGGCAAATGAAAAGGATGTTTGGCTTTGTAGCCTGTATGTGCTGTATTGCGAGATCGCTTTCGGTTCCATCGGCGTTGAACTGCATGGACGGGCAAAAAATATCTACCTTGAGTCCAGGATAAGTACTGGCAAACGATTCCAGTAACAGGCTTTCTTGCCCGGGCATGCCGCCTAAAACAAAAATCGACAAATCTTTTTCTATGCAACCCCTGCATAGCGACACAAACAGGTCCGCACCAGTCACACGTTCTGGCAAGGGTAGAGCGCACATCTTGCTAGCCCAGATGATGGGCATGCCATCGGCAAAAATATAATCTGAAGTGGCATACTGGGTCTTGAACTCAGGCTCATATTCCAGCTTGGTCATATGATCCACATTCGGCGTCACTACCACACGGCTGGCATGATCACGGTTGCTGGCAACTTCCAGCAAATGCTGATTGGCTTCTGCAAAACGCATATTGCAGATGCCTAATCCAAATAGCCGGGTGATGGGCGGTTTTGTCGCAGGTGAATTCATGGTGTGTATAACTGAAATGGTAATTGATTATCGCATAGGACATACTTGTAATTGCTTAAGGAATAGAGGGTGAGGCGGATTAAACAGGTAAAATAAAGCAAATTCAAAATCGGCGATAAATATGCAGCAACACAGAACCAGAATAAAAATTTGCGGCTTAACCCGACCAGAAGATATGCGATTCGTTGTCACGTCTGGTGCTGATGCCCTGGGTTTTGTGTTTTATCCGCCCAGTCCGCGCTATGTTACGCCTGAAATTGCCGGGGCCTTGTTGCGTGAAATTCCGCCTTTTGTGATGTCGGTAGGTTTGTTTGTTAACATCGACGAGGCAGGCTTGCAAGAGGTCATCAGTAAGGCTCCCGTCCAGTTGCTGCAATTTCACGGCGATGAAATGCCTGAGCAATGCGCCAGCCTGGCGGCAAGTGTCAATCGTCCTTTTATTCGTGCTTATCGCGTCAAAGCTGACACAAGGCCTGAAGATTTGCTAGAATGTGAGCAGTCTTATCGTAAGGCTAGTCCTTTATTCAGTGGTTTATTGCTAGATACCCATGTTGATGGGTATGGCGGTAGTGGAAAGGTTTTTGATTGGTCTCTCATACCAAAAGAGCTCGCGCCTCGGGTCGTTTTAAGTGGTGGCTTGAGCGTACAGAACGCGACTGGCGCAGTTAGTCAGGTTCGCCCGTTTGCGGTCGACATCAGCAGTGGTGTGGAATCGGCAAAGGGTATCAAGGATGAGGTCAGCGTGCGCGCGTTTATTGCTGCGGTGCGTGTGGCAGACAATCAGGAATAGTGATGTTGCGTGGGGTAACTCCCTCAGTTCATCGCTTTCAAGCCAGTTTGAAGGAAAGAAAATGAAAGAACTTCAGTCTCTGGATGCTCAGTTCGAGCGCCAGTCTAACGCCAGCCAGGCAATTTATCAGTCAGCTCAATATCATTTACCAGATTCACGTGGTCATTTTGGTCAGTTCGGTGGTACCTTTGTGTCCGAGACGCTGACGCATGCGTTGTCCGAGCTTAAAGAAGCCTACGCCAAGTACCAGAATGATCCTGAGTTTTTGGCTGAGTTTCGCAACGAATTAAAGTACTTTGTCGGTCGCCCGTCGCCCGCGTATCACGCCAAGCGCTGGTCTGATCTGATGGGCGGGGCACAAATCTATTTCAAACGTGAAGACCTGAATCATACCGGCGCCCACAAGATCAATAATGTCATCGGTCAGGCTTTGCTGGCCAAACGCATGGGTAAACCGCGCGTGATTGCTGAGACTGGTGCCGGTCAGCATGGCGTTGCCACAGCAACTATCTGCGCCCGTTTTGGACTCGAATGCATAGTCTATATGGGTTCTGAAGACGTCAAGCGCCAGGCGCAAAATGTATATCGCATGAAGTTGCTGGGTGCAACCGTGGTGCCGGTGGAGTCAGGTTCCAAGACTTTGAAAGACGCTCTCAATGAGGCCATGCGTGACTGGGTAGCAAATGTCGATAATACTTTTTACATCATAGGCACGGTGGCCGGGCCACATCCTTACCCTATGATGGTCAGGGATTTCCAGTCCGTCATCGGTGAGGAATGCTTATGGCAGATGCCTGAGCAGACCGGACGTCAGCCAGACTATGTGGTGGCTTGCGTAGGCGGTGGCTCTAACGCCATGGGCATTTTTTATCCATACATTGATCACCAGCAAGTCAGGCTCATCGGTGTGGAGGCAGCAGGCGAGGGGCTGGAAAGTGGCAAGCATTCAGCCTCACTGACGGCAGGGTCCCCCGGTGTATTGCATGGTAACCGTACTTATTTGCTGCAGGATGATAACGGTCAGGTCATAGAGACCCATTCTGTGTCAGCGGGTTTGGATTACCCAGGTGTCGGTCCTGAACATGCTTGGTTGAAGGACAGTGGTCGTGCGCAATATGTGACGATTACTGATGATGAGGCGCTCAAAGCTTTCCATGATTGCTGTCGCATAGAAGGCATTATCCCTGCGCTGGAATCCAGTCATGCTCTCGCTTATGCCGCCAAGCTTGCTGCGACTTTGTCAAAGGATAAGATAGTCTTGGCAAATCTGTCTGGCCGTGGTGACAAGGATATGCACACCGTGGCCGAGCGGGCAGGGCTGAAGTTCTGATTCGCCCTTGAGTAAACGTGCAGGCATATCCATGTAGAGATGCTGCCTGCATGTCTTCATTTCCAAGGATTTAGATTGATGCCATTGCGTTGTTGGTAGCGCATCAAAAAGGACAGACAAGATGTCAAGAATTCAAAATACCATGGCTGCATTGGCAGCAAGTAATAAAAAGGGTTTAATCCCTTTCATCACTGCAGGTGACCCAGCGCCTGAAATAACGGTGCCTTTGATGCATGCCCTGGTCGAGGGTGGGGCCGATATTATCGAGCTGGGTGTGCCGTTTTCTGACCCCATGGCAGACGGCCCCGTCATTCAGCGCGCCTCTGAAAGAGCGCTGCAATTTGGAGTTGGCTTGCGGGATGTATTACAATTCGTCCGCGAGTTCCGGCAAAGTAATCAAAAGACACCAGTTGTGCTCATGGGTTATGCCAATCCCATAGAGCGCATGGGACAGGATGCATTCATCGCCAAGGCTGCTGAAGTTGGGGTGGATGGTGTGCTGGTCGTAGATTACCCGCCGGAAGAATGTGAAGAATTTGCAAGTAAAATGCAGCAACAGGGGATGGATACTATTTTCCTGCTGGCACCTACATCGACCGATGAGCGTATAGCGCAAGTTGGTAAAATTGCCAGTGGTTATGTGTATTATGTGTCACTGAAAGGTGTCACCGGTTCTGGTGCGCTGGATTTGGATGCGGTTGCCGCCATGATCCCGCGTATCAGAAAGCATGTCAGCGTGCCGGTAGGCGTGGGCTTTGGCATACGTGATGGAGCGACGGCGAGAGCTATTTCCACATTGTCGGATGCAGTGGTAATAGGCTCGCGCATCATCCAGGAACTGGAAATACCCCGCGTGGAGACATAGTTGCCGCAGTTGCTGCAGTGAAAAGCTTTATTTCTGGTGTCAGACAGGCTTTGGACGAGTAAAATACGCGCCTGACTGGTTCTTTTACCAGAATGAACCTGATGCCGGGTTGTTAAAAAGACAGCCTGGCGGCCATAAGGAGAAAACATGAGTTGGTTAGAAAAACTGTTGCCACCGCGTATACAACGCTCGGAATCTGCAAATCGTAAGTCGATTCCCGAAGGTTTGTGGGTCAAGTGTCCCTCTTGCGAAGCGGTGCTTTACCGTTCTGATCTGGAAGCCAATATCCATGTTTGCCCAAAATGCAGCCATCATTTGCGTATAGGTGCACGTGAGCGCCTTGATGCCTTGCTCGATGCAGGTGGTCGTTATGAAATCGGCCAGGAAGTATTGCCTATCGATACACTGAAATTCAAAGACAGCAAAAAGTACCCTGATCGTCTCAAAGATGCACTGGAAACTACTGGTGAAACTGATGCTATGGTCGTCATGGGCGGTTCCATTATGGCGGTGCCTGTTGTTGTAGCTTGCTTTGAGTTTGAATTCATGGGCGGCTCCATGGGTTCCGTTGTTGGTGAGCGTTTTGTACGTGGCGCGCAAGCGGCACTGGAGCAAAAGGTGCCTTTCATTTGCTTTACCGCCACTGGTGGTGCACGTATGCAAGAGGGCTTGCTGTCCCTCATGCAGATGGCAAAAACCACATCCATGTTGACCAAGCTGTCTGAAAAGAGGTTGCCTTTCATCTCTGTGTTGACTGACCCTACCATGGGTGGTGTGTCGGCTTCTTTCGCCTTCCTCGGCGACGTGGTGATTGCCGAACCCAAGGCATTGATTGGCTTTGCTGGTCCGCGCGTGATTGAAAACACTGTGCGTGAAAAATTGCCGGAAGGCTTCCAGCGTTCTGAATTCCTGCTACAAAAAGGCGCAATCGACATGATCGTTGACCGTCGCAAAATGCGTGAAGAAATCGCGCGTTTGCTGGCGCTGTTGCAAAACCAGCCCGCTGAAGCAGTATCCTCCTGATTTATAGTGAATATCCAATAAGCCCGAAGCATTTTGTTCGGGCTTTTTTTATCTTATGACAAATTTACCTGCCACCCTGGCTGATTGGTTGGCCGTACTCGAAACCCGCCATTCCAAAGAAATCGATATGGGCCTGGACCGCGTTGCTGCGGTCAAGAACAAACTTGCCATCCACTATGATTGTCCTGTCATCATGGTCGCTGGCACCAATGGCAAGGGTTCTACCTGTGCCATGCTGGAAGCAGTGCTGATGCAAGCCGGTTACCGTGTTGGCCTCTACAGTAAGCCGCATTTCCTCGATTTCAATGAGCGCGCCCGTATCAATGGCGAGATGGTTAAGGATGATGTTTTCATCTCCACTTTCAATGCTGTTGAAGAGGCACGTGGCGATATCTCGCTCACATATTTTGAATTTACTACCCTGGCAATCTGCAAATTGCTGGCTGATGCCAAGCTTGATGTGGTCATCCTCGAAGTTGGCCTCGGTGGCCGCCTGGATGCGGTGAATGTCATTAATGCCGATGTCTCCATCGTCACCAGTATCGATATCGACCATATTGATTACCTTGGCGATACCCGTGAAAAGATAGGCTTTGAAAAAGCTGGCATCTTCCGTCCGGGTAAGGCGGCGATTTGTGGCGATCCTTTGCCACCTCAGTCCCTGATAGACCATGCCAATGCCATAGGCGCTGATCTATGGCTGTTTGGCCGCGATTTCAATTATAACGGTGACAAGCAACAGTGGAATTTTGCAGGCCGCAGCCAGCGCCGTAATTCCCTCGGCTACCCCAGTCTGCGTGGCGCCAATCAGCTCTTGAATGCGTCTGCTGTACTGGCTGCGCTGGAAGCCCTGAAGCTGGAACTGCCAGTTGGTGCGCAAGAAGTGCGCACTGGCCTGGTCATGGTAGATTTGCCTGGCCGCTTCCAGGTTATGCCTGGTCGCCCGACTGTGGTGCTGGATGTGGCGCATAATCCGCACGCAGCAGCTACGCTGGCGCAAAATCTCGACAATATGGGCTTTCATGCGTACACCTATGCGGTATTTGGTTCCATGCTGGATAAAGATATCGATGGCGTGATTGCTCAACTGAAAGATAAAGTTGATCACTGGTGCGTCACGGCCTTGCCTTTGCCGCGGGCGGCCCCAGTTGAGGTGTTGAAAGACAAGTTGATTGCAGCTGGCGTGCTGGCAGATACCGAAAAAACTGTCACTGGTTTCGATACGCCAGAGCAGGCTTATGCGGCAGCCATCAGCAAAGCGGGCGAAAATGATAGAATAGTGGTCTTTGGATCTTTCCTGACGGTTGCAGGTGTGATGCGCGCCCGCCGTTCGGCACTCCATTGATGTTTTTTGCCAGAGGGTTTGTTGATAACAAGCCCCTTGGCTAACTAACCAGAAATTTGCACATGGGTTTGCTCTCGCGTTTTACACAGAAGCAAGAAACTTCCGATACTCAGGACAGTGGCGAATTCCGTTCCCGCGCCGAAGAAGAGAGTATTGAAACTCGTTCCAGGACAAAAAAGGCCGAGCCCAGAAGGCGCTCCAAGGTCAATGATCCCATACTGCCAGAAAAAAAACGCGCCAGGCGTCGCCTGATAGGTGCTGTTGCCCTGGCGCTGGCTGCCATCATAGGCTTGCCTATGATCCTTGATTCTGACCCCAAGCCTTTAGCTGACGATATCAGCATTCGTATCCCGTCCAAGGACAAAGTGGCTGATGCGGCGGATGTAGTAGCCCCCAAAACCAGGAGTTCGCTACCTGCTGATCCACCAGAAGAAATCATAGAAGTGCCAGCTTTGCCAAAAAACAAAGTTGCCGCAAATGAGAATGCGGACAGGCAGATAAAAACTGCCACGACTACAGTTGCGCCCGCTACTGTCCCGAATAAACCTGAAATAAAAACAGAAACCAAGCCGCTTGCAAAAGTGGAAGCCAAGCCTGAGCCAAAAGTTGAGGTAAAGCCTATACAAACTCCTTCCAAACCGGTGGAGAAAGAAGTCGTGGCGGCAAAAAACGAGGCTAAAGCTGAAATTAAATCTGAAGCAAAGCAAGCTGAAGCCAAACCAGTCAAGACTGAAGCAAAACCTGTTGTTGCCAAACCTGGCAGCGGCGATGACGAAGCTGCCCGTGCTCTGGCCATACTTGAGGGTAAGACACCTCCGGTAGCCAAGCCAGCGGTCAGCAAGCCTGAAGCTGCTGAAAAACCAGCTGAAAAATCATCTTACGCAGTACAGGCGGGTGCATTTTCTACCCAAGCCAAAGTGGATGAAGTACAAGCCAAGCTGAATGCTGCCAATATCCACTCTTATACACAAAAGATAATAACGACGAATGGTGAAGTGATAAGAGTCAGGGTAGGCCCCTTTGCTTCCAAAGAAGAGGCGGATAAAATGCGCGCCAAATTAAGCAAGCTGGGCCTGAGTGCCAGCCTGCCACCTAACTGAATGAGTAAGGAATATCTGGCGTGACCGTGTTTGATTATCTTGTGCTGCTGATTCTGGTTTGTTCTATTGTCATCAGCACACTGCGCGGCTTGATTAAAGAAATTTTGTCGCTACTTAGCTGGATAGTCGCATTTGTGATTGCCAATGCCTATAGTGATGTATTGGCGACTTGGTTGCCGTCTGTCGTACCTGGACAAATGTTGCGTCTGATCGTGGCCTTCATTGCCTTGTTCATTGGTGTGCGTCTGATTATGGCGCTGATCATGTTGGCAGTGGATGCCTTGATCAAGGCCAGTGGCCTGACTCTGGCCGATCGTGGTCTGGGTGGCTTATTTGGCCTGGCACGGGGCTGTATTCTGGTGTTGGCGGGGGTTTTGCTCTGCGGTATGACCTCTATACCGCAGCAGGCATTCTGGACCGAAGCCTGGCTCAGCCCTCTCGCAGAAACTGCAGCGCGCACAGTGATACCGCTGTTGCCGACCTCTGTTTCGGAGCATGTAAAGTTTTAATTGTTTTTTTTAGGAGTCCACCATGTGTGGCATCGTAGGCGTATTCTCAAATAATCCTGTCAATCAATTGATTTATGACGCGCTACTGCTGTTGCAGCACCGCGGTCAGGATGCAGCCGGTATCGCAACAAATCATGGCAATAAGTTCGCCATGCACAAAGCGAATGGTCTGGTGCGTGACGTATTCCGTACCCGCAATATGCGTTCTTTGCCGGGTAATGTCGGTATCGGCCAGGTGCGTTATCCAACTGCGGGTTCTACCAGCGAAGAAGAGGCACAACCTTTTTATGTCAATGCACCCTTTGGTATCGTGCTGGCACACAATGGTAACCTGACCAATGCAGTAGAGTTGAAGATTGAGCTATTCAAGAATGATCGCCGTCATCTGAATACAGATTCTGACTCTGAAGTCTTGCTCAATATCCTCGCGCATCAGATACAGGAAGTCACCAGTGGTTATTCGCTGGACCCTGAAGGCCTGTTCCGTGCAGTATCCATGCTGCACAGACGCGTGCGTGGCTCCTATGCCGTCGTTGCACAAATCTCTGGTTATGGCTTGCTGGCTTTCCGTGATCCATTTGGTATCCGTCCTTTGTGCGTCGGTGTTTCACAAACTGACAACGGCGCTGAATACATGATCGCCAGCGAATCTGTTGCTCTCGAAGGCCTGGGCTTCAAGTTCCTGCGTGATGTTGAACCGGGTGAAGCCTTGTTCATCGACATGGATGGCAAGCTGCACACCCAGCAATGTGCTGACAATCCTAGTTTGAATCCATGTGCATTTGAATATGTCTATCTTGCTCGTCCTGATTCCATTATCGATGGCGCTTCGGTGTATCTGACCCGTTTGAAAATGGGTGAGTATCTGGCCGAGAAAGTGCGCAATCAATTTCGCGATGGTGAAATTGATGTGGTCATGCCTATCCCAGATTCTTCCCGACCGTCGGCAATGGAACTGGCACTGAAACTGAACTTGGATTATCGAGAAGGCTTCATCAAGAATCGGTATATAGGCCGCACCTTCATGATGCCTGGCCAGGCTGTACGCCGCAAATCAGTGCGTCAAAAGTTGAACGCAATTGGTTCTGAATTCAAGGGCAAGAGCGTCTTGCTGGTCGATGATTCCATCGTCCGGGGAACTACCAGTCGTGAAATCGTGCAAATGGCGCGGGAATCCGGTGCCAAGCGCGTGATTTTTGCTTCTGCTGCCCCTCCGGTGCAATTCCCTAACGTCTACGGTATCGACATGCCTACCCGCAGTGAGCTGATCGCCTATGGCCGTAGCGAAGAAGAAGTTTGCCGCGAAATCACAGCGGACGCCCTGGTGTATCAGGATGTCGCTGCCATGAAACGTTCGATTTCTGATGTTAATCCGCTGTTGAAAAACATAGAAGCTTCATGCTTTGATGGTTTCTACATCACTGGCGATGTCACGCCAGCATATCTCGACAAACTGGAAACGGCACGCAATAGCCCACGTCCTGACACGGAGGACTTGCTGCGTTCGCAATTGAACTTGAATCTGGCCGTCGCAGATTGATGGGTTACGTGAGTTAAGCTGGTTCAGGATTTGGTAACGCGATGAAAGCCTGCACATTGGAATGTGCAGGCTTTTTTCATTGCAGGTGCGTGGGGAAATGATAAATCTAGTGTTCTTCAGTGAATTTCATGCCTTAATGTAAAAACTTGTTGCTAACTGGCTCGTAGTTTTCAGACTTGTTTACAGTAAAAGCATCGTTTGCACTACCATTGTCTGCACTGCTTCTTCAACAAAGGCATTCTCATGACAAGCGCGCTGCTGGATGTGCAACACTTGACCAAGGCTTATGCTGCTCGTAAGGTTGTCGATAATGTTTCTTTTTCTGTCATGCGCGGGCAAACTTTGGGTTTGCTGGGGCCGAATGGTGCAGGTAAATCAACCACGGTCAGCATGATTTGTGGCTTGTTGCGGCCAGATCAGGGTAAGGTGTTGCTGGATGGGCAAACCATGGGGGCGGGTAAACATGCCGTCAAATTCAAGATTGGCCTGGTGCCGCAAGATCTGGCGCTGTATGAAGACCTGTCGGCCAGAGAAAACCTGAAATTATTCGGTGCTTTGTATGCATTGTCTGGCAGTAAGTTGCAGCAGCGTTGCGATGCCGTGCTGGATCTGGTTAATCTGCTCGACAGGGCGGGTGACAAGCCATCCACGTTTTCTGGTGGGATGAAGCGCCGTCTGAATATAGCGGCAGCACTTTTACATGATCCTGAATTGTTGATACTCGATGAACCTACAGTAGGTGTTGATCCACAAAGTCGCAATGCGATTTTTGATAGCCTGGAAGTATTGAAATCACAAGGTCGTACGCTGATCTACACCAGTCATTACATGGAGGAGGTCGAGCGGCTGGCTGACCATATCGTGATTATCGACCACGGCAAAGTCATTGCCAATGAAACGCCAGCAGACCTGTATCGTCGCATGCCCGCAAAAGCGGAACTAAAGCTGGATTTGCTGACAGCAATTGCAGAGGCAGATGTGGCAGCCCTGAGTGTCATGCCCGGCGTGGACAGCGTGCATATGTCTGACCATGGCAAGCATCTGGATGTGGCGCTGACTGAACATGAAGTGACCCTGAGTTTGCTCAACTGGCTTGCCAAAGCGGGTTATAAGACCAGTCATTTTGCGACTGCGAAGACCAATCTGGAAGCGGTATTTCTGACGCTGACTGGACGTAGTCTGCGCGATTGAAATCATTTTGGATAAATCCATATTGTAGCAACGCAAATTACTGAGGGATGATGATGACCGCCTTGATTGCATTGATCCGGAAAGACCTGATACTGTTTTTGGTAGACCGCCGCGCCTTGTTACTCAATTTGGTGATGCCTATCTTGTTGGGAGCCTTCTTTGGATTTGTCACTGGTGGCAAGGACACTAAAGATGCGGCAAAAATAGAGATCGCAGTAATCAGTCAGGATAATCATGTCATCAGTCAAAAAATACTAAAAGGCCTGAAAGACGAGCCTACTCTACTGGTCAAAGAACTGCCATTGGAAGAGGCCAAGGCACTGGTATTGAAGGGTAAACTGAACATGGCAGTGCTTATACCTGAGAGATTTGGCGAGCATGCAGGCGGGGCATTATTCGGCGGCAAGGAAAAACCGGAACTTGCCATTTTCTATGATCCTTCGCAAACAGCAGTTCTGGCGATGGTCAAGGGCATGCTGACGCAGCAAGTCATGCAAAGCGTCAGTGCTGAAATGTTCAATGGTAAAAGCGGCAGCAACTTTGTTGACCAGACCTTGCAAGACCTGGAGAAAGTGGATATGAGCAATAAAGGTGCCGGAGAATTGCATGACTTTCTTGGTAGCCTGAAAAAATTCCAGCTCAGTCAGCAGGTAGGTAAGGATGCAGGTGCCGCAAGCTCGTCAGCGGTTGCAAATGCAAATGCCGGATTGAGCATGCCATTTGTTACAAAGGAGCATGTGATGACTGCGGGCGATCCCATTACCAATAAATATAATGGCTACGCACACTCTTTTGCAGGCATGAGCGTACAGTTTATTTTGTTCATGGCGATTGATGCTGGCATAGGCATACTGCTGGCCAGGCGCCTGGGTTTATGGAACCGCTTGTTGGCAGCACCGGTAGGCTTGAACACCGTGCTGATTGCCAGGGCACTGTCTTGTGCATTGATTGCCTGTTTCCTCATGTGTTTCATCTTCCTGGTCGCTGTTCTGGTGTTTAAAGTGCAAATTGCAGGGAGTTTGCCGGGGTTTATTGCTGTGGTCATTTCATTCTCGCTTATGGCCGCCAGCTTTGGTTTATTGATCGCCGCCTTTGGTAAAACGCCAGAAGCAGCGCGTGGGATTTCAGTATTCGCGACTCTGATTATGGTTATGCTGAGTGGCGCCTGGATGCCATCGTTCATGTTTCCGCAGTGGCTGCAAACCGCGACGTTGGTCGTGCCTACGCGCTGGGTGGTGGACGGTCTGGATGCCATGACCTGGCGTGGGCTGGGGCTCGATGCTGCCTTGCCTGCAGTTGGTGTGCAATTGGCTTTCACGGTTTTTTTTGGTGTTATTGCGTTATGGCGTTTTCGCAGAGGCTGATTAACCATCATTGTTGTCGGGTATCGCAAAGTAACTGACACAGACATGTTGTTTCAATTCCATACAAATATGGAGCGGCCTTCGCTGGTATTCAGGCTTGCTTAAAAATACAATCTCGACATGAGAGCGCAGGACTTGCTTGCGCTCATGAGTGTTGTGTTTTTATGTTTGAAACCTATGTATCCAAAATTAAGATTGCGTACTCTGACACTGACAGTCGCCAGTGCTTTCTCGGTAAGTTCATTTGCGTATGCGCAAACAACTTCATCCGAGCCTGCTAAAAATTTGGAAGAAACCACGCAAGATGCCAAGGTCAAAGCAAAAGCAAAGTCTGACGACAAGAAAATAGTTGCGCCTTCAGCGAATGACGGGGTTCAGAAGGTCACCATCAGCGGTGGTCGTACTGATCAGGAAGCGCGCCGTCAATCAACAGCTGCCAAGATTATTTTTGGCCGGGAAGAATTGGATAGGAATGGTGACAGCAGCATCGGCGACGTGCTTAAACGTTTGCCCGGTGTAACAGTGGGCGGGCGTCCTGGCCGTGGTGGTGACATACGCATGCGCGGTATGGGTAATGGCTATACCCAGATATTGCTGAATGGCGAAAGAGCACCCCGTGGTTTTTCCATGGATAGCCTGACACCTGACCAGGTGGAGCGCATAGAAATTATCCGTGGCTCGGTTGCTGAATATAGTACCCAGGCAATCGCCGGCACGATCAACATAGTCTTGCGAGAAGAATATAAGCAAAAAGATATCGACCTGAAATTGTCCCTGGCTTATGAAGAAGGCAGGCTGGCACCGAATGTATCGCTGACCGTGCCTGGTGAAATTGGTAGTTTGTCGTATGCCTTGAGTGGTTCTGTTTTTCAGAATCGCCAGCATGATGATGGTAGTACGTTGACCAATGAAAAAAAACAGAATGGAGATGATACATTGATACAAGATCAATATGATCAAACCAATCGCAAAACGACCGGCATCCATTTAACACCGCGTTTCAACTACAAATTTGAAAATGGCGATACCTTGATGATGCAGCCGTTCCTGATGAATTCACGGAGTGATTCCAGTACTCAGAGCACGGTCAACGAAATTTATCGCTCTCCTAAAGCAGACCCTAACACGAATACTGTTGAGGAATTTGCAGTGGCAACCGGATCTGCTCGTTCGGAAACAACATTCTTGCGTGGTTTTGGTAACTGGCAGCATAAGTTCGAGGGTAACTCGAAACTGAATATCAGATTTGGTGGTGGTCTCGGCAAGATGGAAAGCAATTCCTTGCGCTACCAGTTTGATAAGAATGGCAAGCAGATAGATGTAATCAGCGACGTTAACAATACCCGGGACAGCAGTATCAATACCGGTGGTAAATTCACCATGCCCTATGGCGAAGGCCACACTTTGGCAGCAGGCTGGGACCTGGAAATGGGCAAGCGCAGCCAGACCCGTATTTCACTGAATAATGGCAAGGCGCAGTTTGCAGAGTCTGGTGATAACCTGGATGCAAATACCCGCCGACTGGCTGTTTTTGCGCAAGATGAGTTTGATATCAACGCACAGTTTTCTGCCTACGCAGGTTTGCGCTGGGAGGGCATCAGAACCAGCAGCATCGTTGCGGGGCAGCCAATAGAAAATACCAGCAGTGTCTGGAGCCCAGTCTTACATGGCGTCTGGCGTATTCCTGGTGCTGGCAAAGATCAGATCAGAGCCAGTCTGACGCAAAGTTATCGTGCGCCAGCATTGAATGATTTGATTGCTGTGACCAGTATTTCCAATCAGAACAGTGTTTTTCGCCCTGATCGCACTGGCAATCCATACCTGAAACCAGAACTGTCCAAGGGCATTGATATCGCCTATGAACATTACCTGACACGGGCGGGTATTATCAGCGCCAATTTTTTTGTCAGAAATATCGATAATCTGATTCGCAGAAACACAGAGGAAGTTCAAGTTTTGGATCCGGCTGATGGCAAGTACAAGTCACGTCAGGTGTCCAAGCCTGTGAATATCGGTCATGCAACGACCAAAGGCATAGAGCTGGAAGCGAAATTTCAACTGCAGGAATTTTTCCCTGATGGCCCGGCTATTGATGTGCGCAGCAACTACAGTCATTTCTGGTCCAGTGTGGATGATATCCAGGGGCCAAACAATCGCCTTGATCAGCAGCCGACGCAAACTGCCAATTTTGGGCTGGATTATCGTCTGGCAGGTACCCCGCTGACGTTAGGTGGCAATATCAACTGGACGCCTGCCTATGAGATACAAAGCAGCAATATCCAGATCAATCAGACAGGTATAAAGCGTCAACTTGATCTGTATGGCTTGTGGAAATTCAACCCGACCTTGCAAGTGCGTTTGTCTGCCAATAATCTGCGGGCCAATGATTATGAGAGCGGCAGCATCATTAACTCTGATTCACTCAACCGTATTGACTACAACACATCCAAAACTTACACCACCTGGACTTTGCGTGTAGAGATGAAACTGTAAGTCATGCCATAAAAACAAAGGATCGTGCAGTGCAGCACGATCCTGTCACGAAGAGTACAATACTTGCAGAAGGCGGTGTATGTGCAAGTAATTCCTGGCTAAAACAGGCAGTCCGGGGAAAAGATGAAGACCGTCAGCCTGATTTTCATCGTATTCATCATGTTATCTCCAGAACTAAATGCCGATTTGCATAGCCATTCCATCGTCTCTGATGGTGTGCTGGCACCAGCCCAACTTGCCGTACGCGCCAAAGCTAATGGTGTTGACGTATGGGCGCTGACTGATCATGATGAGGTGCGCGGCATTCCCGAAGCGCGCGAGGCGGCTCTTGATCTGGGGATGATTTATATTCCCGGAGTAGAAATTTCTATCACCTGGGCTGGCAAGACTATCCATATCGTCGGACTGAATCTCGACGAAACCAATCCTGATCTGGTAAACGGCTTGGCACAAACTCGCTCGGGTCGAGAGCGTCGGGCGCGCGATATGGCTGCCGAACTGTTAAGCAAGGCTGGTATAGCGAATAGCTATGAAGGTGCGCTTAAGTACGTTGGCAATCCAGACCTGATTTCACGTTCGCATTTTGCCCGGTACCTGGTCGAGATTGGCGCTTGCGCCACAGTGTCCGATGTTTTCAGGCATTATCTGGCAGATGGCAAGCCAGGTTTTGTGCCGCACCGCTGGGCAACGCTGTCTGAGGCAGTAGGCTGGATACGCGGCGCCGGTGGTATGGCGGTGGTGGCGCACCCGGGACGGTATGACCTGAGTCCGCTGGCATATGATGCCTTTTTTACTGAGTTTAAAAACCTTGGTGGTGTGGCAATAGAAACAGTGACGGGTAGTCACACTGTAGATCAATATGATGAGTACACCAGGATAGCGGCTCATTATGGCTTCTTGTCTTCACGTGGGTCAGACTTTCATTCTCCGCAGGACGCAGAAGTGGACATAGGTCGTTTGCCGGTTTTGCCAAAAATGGCCAGGCCAGTATGGGAGCAGTGGTCGCTGCCATGAAACGCAGCCTTGAAAACGCGGGCTTAAGCCATATCTAACAGGGCATGAATCGTGTGTTCCCAATGGAGGTATTCATGAAACGTATAGTCCTGTTTTTGCTGACAAATTTGGCGGTTGTCGCCGTCATGTCCGTGGTCTTGTCGTTGCTGGGCGTTAATCGGTTTTTGACGGCTAACGGTTTGCAGCTATCGACGCTGCTGGCCTTTTCCCTGGTAGTGGGTTTTACGGGCGCCATTTTTTCCTTGCTGATCAGCAAGCCCATGGCAAAATGGTCAACAGGTGCCAAGGTCATAGAGTCACCCTCTACATCGACAGAGTTGTGGCTGGTCAATACTGTTAAGGCTCTGTCAGAGAGAGCCGGTATCGGCATGCCCGAGGTGGCGATATATAATGGTGAGGCGAATGCCTTTGCCACGGGTGCTTTTAAAAACTCGGCCCTGGTCGCTGTTTCTACAGGTTTGCTTAACGGTATGACACGGGAAGAAGTTGAAGCCGTACTAGGGCATGAAGTTGCCCATATCGCGAATGGCGACATGGTGACTATGACGTTGATACAGGGCGTAGTGAATACTTTTGTAGTATTCCTGGCGCGTGTAGTTGGTTATGTTGTCGATAAAGCGGTTTTTCGTAATGGTAATGATAGCAGGCCGGGTATTGGTTATATGATCACAGTGTTTGTTTGTGAGATTGTGTTTGGTATTGCTGCATCCATGATCGTTGCCTGGTTTTCCCGTCAACGTGAATTTCGTGCAGATGCCGGTTCTGCCAAATTGCTGGGCAACAGTCGGCCCATGATGCAGGCACTGGCAAGATTGGGTGGTTTGCAGCCAGGTGCATTGCCACAATCCATGGCGGCGTCAGGGATTAGTGATAAACCAGGTTGGAGCGCTTTGTTTTCTACCCATCCTCCGCTAGAACAACGTATTGCCGCATTGCAGAATATGCGTTAATTTTCGGTAATTAATTTTGCGGCGGTAGCAGAGCTACCGCCTTTCTTCTTTTTATGAGCCAATTTTTTCAAATTCACCCTAATAATCCGCAACTGAGATTGATCAAACAGGCAGTGCAGATTATCGATAATGGTGGCATCGTTGCCTTGCCTACGGATTCTTGCTATGCCCTGGTATGTCATTTGGATGACAAGGATGCCGTCACGCGCCCGCGCAAAATCCGTGGCGTCGATGAAAAGCATCATCTGACTTTGCTCTGCCGTGACCTGTCTGAGATTTCTCTATATGCCAAGGTTGATAATCGCCAGTACCGCATGTTGAAAGCAGCTACGCCTGGGCCTTATACCTTTATCCTGGAAGCGACTAAAGAGGTGCCACGCCGCCTGAGTCACCCCTCTCGCAAGACCATAGGTTTGCGCGTGCCTGAAAATTCCATTACCCATGCCTTGCTTGAAGAGTTGAGGCAACCCATGCTGGGGACAACGCTGATTTTGCCAGACGAGGAAGAGCCGTTGACTGATCCTGAGCAGGTTAGGGAAAGACTGGCGAAGTTCGTTGACCTGGTCATTGATGGTGGTGCTTGCAGCCTGGTGCCAACTACGGTAATAGATATGACTGGCGACACGCCGGAACTTGTGCGCCAGGGGCGCGGCGACGTTGCCTTGTTTGGTCTGTAATCTGTCAGTTTGACTAATCTCGCGACTGAAAATTTTCTTGCATTCTAACGACTTAGAACCATTTAGAGCTGATACATGAATGAATTGATACAAACCGTTTTGGTTTATGCCTTGCCTGTTATTTTTGCCATTACCCTGTATGAAGCGGCGCGTGGTTATACTGCGCGCTATTTTGGCGACACAACTGCGAAGGCGCAAGGGCGCTTGAGTTTCAATCCCGTGGTACATATCGATCCCATGGGGACGCTGGTCATTCCTGTGGTTCTTTATCTGGTGACTCAAGGAGCATTCTTGTTTGGTTATGCTAAGCCCATGCCTCTCAATTACTCCATGTTGCGCGACCCAAAAAAGAATTTGAAATGGATAGCATTGTCTGGTCCGGCAGTTAATCTGCTGATGGGATTTGCCTGGATGTTATTGTCTATTCTGCTCGTCGCATTGTCTGTCAAAGAACCATTTTTCAAGAAAATGGCGACAGCAGGTGTGTTGACCAATCTAGCCATGTTTGCGTTTCATTTATTGCCGATTCCGCCTCTTGCAGGCGGACAGATCATATTGAGTTTGTTGCCCCATGCGCAAGCCTACAAGTATGCAAAGATAGAGCCGTACTGTTTCTTTATCCTCATAGGTCTGGCCCTGCTTCATGTTTTGCAATATTGGATGATTCCTGTGATGACCTTTGGCAACTTTGTTTTGCAGTTGCTGGCATCACCTTTTATTGCGTTGCTGACTTAAATATGCGGTTTGAAGGAGAGGAATATTGACGAAGCAGGTGAAACATCATGGGAACTGTGCGCAGCAGACTGATATGGCTTCCTCCTGGTTAATGCGGTTTTCTCATTTGCTGAGTGCGCAGAATGGGGTCATGTTGGACCTGGCCTGCGGTAGTGGTAGAAACAGCTTTTACTTGCGTGAACTAGGTTCGTCCGTTCTGGGATTGGACAAAAGTGATCAGGGATTTCCTGCCTTGAATGCGGCGGGTATCGAAACACAGTTACATGATTTAGAGTCTGGTGAGGCTGGTTACGATTGGCCATTTGCTGAGCATAGTTTTGCTTCCATCATCGTTTGTAATTACCTGCACCGCCCATTATTCCCGCACTTGCTCGCCAGCCTTAAACCAGATGGCATTTTGATTTACGAAACCTTTGCTGCTGGCAATGAAAATTTTGGTAAACCCTCTAATCCGGCTTTTTTGTTACGTCACGGCGAACTTCTTGCGCAAATGCAGTCTAACTGCCAGGTGGAGATGAGCGTTATCGCTTACGAGGATGGCTATGTAGAGCAGCCCAAACCAGGCATGGTGCAGCGTATTTGTGCCAGAAAGACTGGAAAGATCACTGTTTTGGATAGGCTTTGAAGCAAATGCTCACAAGTTTAGATGCTTATTCCAGCTATTTGCGCCCAGATTAGCAGTGTATCCGCTACAATCAGGGTTTTACTTTTTTCTTGCATTAACATGACAAAGATTCAGGGTAGTCTGGTTGCGATCGTAACCCCCATGCATGCAGATGGCAGTCTTGATTTGCCATGTTTGCGCAAATTGATAGACTGGCATATCGCCGAAGGCACAGACGGTATCGTGATCGTTGGTACGACAGGTGAGTCTCCCACTGTTTCTGTTGAGGAACACTGCGAATTAATACGCGTGGCGGTCGAACATGCCAACAAGCGTATCCCTATCATTGCTGGTTCTGGCGGCAATTCAACTGAGGAAGCAATCAACCTGACCAAGTTTGCAAAACAGGCTGGTGCCGATGCGTCTTTGCAAGTCGTACCTTATTACAACCGTCCTACCCAGGAAGGCATGTATCAGCATTTCAAAAAGATTGCTGAATCTGTTGATATTCCTATCATTTTATACAATGTGCCCGGCCGTACAGTGGCAGATATGTCGAATGAGACTATACTGCGCCTTGCGCAAGTGCCTGGCATCATTGGTGTCAAGGATGCAACTGGTAATATTGCCCGCGGTACGGACCTGATACGCTTGGCACCTGCTTCCTTTGCCGTGTATTCAGGTGATGATGCAACTGCAGTCGCGCTCATGTTGTATGGTGGCAAAGGCAATATCTCCGTAACTGCCAATGTTATTCCAAAAGCCATGCATGAATTATGTGCAGCTGCCATGCGCGGTGATGTCAAGGAGGCTGTTGCCATCAATAATCGACTGATTCCCTTGCATAATAAATTGTTTATCGAACCTAATCCATTGCCCGTGAAATGGGCGATGGTGGAAATGGGTCTGATACCAAGCGGTATTCGTTTGCCTTTGGTGACTATGGCTGAGCAATATCATGAAACCGTTCGCGCAGCGATGCGTGAAGCTGGTGTACTACAATGATTTCTCCTGAACGGCTAGGTAACTCGCACGTTTGCTTCACGCAGTTTTAATTGATAATAATTCGTAGGGACTTTCACATGGCAAAAAGCTTTGTTGCTAAAAACGGCATCATAGGCGCATTGGCGCTGGCAGGTTTGACTGGCTGTAGTTCAATAGGCAATATTCTCGAACCTAACAAGATCGACTATAGAAGCGCCAGTAAAACAACGTCGGCATCTTTGGAGGTGCCACCCGATTTGACGCAAATTCGACGCGACAATCGTTTTTCTATCCCAGAAGCAAACAAAAGCAGTGCTACAGCATCCGGCTATAACCTGGAAAAAGGAAACAAAGTTGCCAGCAGCGGTAGCGGTGGCATAATCGCAGCCAAGCAAGTCCAGAATATGCGCATAGAGCGCAATGGTACAACTCGCTGGCTGGTGGTAAAAGACACGCCTGAATCGCTGTGGCCACAGTTGAAGGATTTTTGGCAAGAACTGGGATTCCTGATCAATGTTGAGAATCAGGAAGCTGGTGTCATGGAAACTGATTGGGCAGAAAATCGCGCCAAGATTCCTCAGGACATTATCCGCAATACTCTGGGTAAAGTACTCGACTCACTGTATTCCACAGGCGAACGCGACAAATTCCGTACCCGTCTGGAACGTGGTGCCAATGGCGAGGTAGAAATCTACATCAGTCACCGCGGCGCTCAAGAAGTATTGGTCGGTGCACAAAAAGATGGAACGGTATGGACGCCTCGTGCAGTCGACCCTGGTTTGGAAGCAGAATTTCTGTCCCGCCTGATGGTGCGTCTTGGTACTGATGGTGAAAAAGCTAAAGCTGCAGTGGCTGCACCTAGCACACCAGGCAAGGCTCGTTCGCAATTGCTGAAAAACGATGGCAAAACCTATGTTGAAGTAGATGAGGCATTTGAACGCTCATGGCGCAGGGTAGGTCTGGCACTGGATCGCATCGGCTTTACAGTTGAGGATCGTGATCGTTCGCAAGGCTTGTACTTCGTCCGTTATGTGGATCAGGACATTGATGCCAAGACCAAAGGTGCCAGCGAAGGCTTCTTCTCGCGCTTATTCTCGTTTGGCTCATCCACTGATGCAGTAAAAAATGCGCAGAAGTATCGTATTTTGGTCAAAAATGCTGCCAGTGGTGAAATCAGCCATGTGTCGGTACATAATAGCGATGGAAAAGTGGATTCATCACCAGTCGCAGAGAAAATCCTGCAATTGTTGAATGACCAACTGAAATAAGATGTATGTATGATGAAAAAGCGAGGCCTGGCCTCGCTTTTTTGCTGTCGGCGCTTACGCAATTAAGGTAAGCATCGCTAAACTTAACTGCAGCGTATCTTCAACGATTCTATATAGGCTTGCCCATCCGGCGGCAAACCTGTCCTTTGTGAATTCCATATCATTTCACCCAGGCACTCCATGATTTCATGGTGTGCCTCATGCTCAGACTGATGCTTTCTGGCCAGTATCTGATATGCCTGCTTCACCCCTGGAGGTTGATCCACCGAGATTTGCTCAGCTATCGACAAATGCATGGAGAGATGCAAAAACGGATTGGTTTGCCCTTGGTCTACACTGTAATTGGCTTCAAGAGCCTGCTCTATATCGGCGAGGTCATTATCATACTCAGGATGCTGTCTGATCCAGTCAGAGGCAATGATTTCCAGTGGCGTCAGTATCAGGTTTTCGCGGGTTTTCCTGAAGGTTTCACAAAAAAAACGTCGTACATCGTGCTGGCTAGGGGTGAACATGAACAGGTCCAAATTAAAAAGTGCGCCTATTGTAAAAGGTATTTTCTTTTGTCGCCCTGAAGCTTTTCATGACATGGGTTATTATCCACCGATTATTTGAAAGGAATACTCCATGTTATCCAAAGACGCTCTCGATACCTTGTTTACAAATGCACGCACGCATAATGCCTGGCTGGATAAGTCAGTCACTGATACGCAATTGCAAGAAATATATGATTTGATGAAGTGGGGTTCCACTTCTGCCAATTGTTCGCCGGCACGTATCGTGTTTGTCAGGTCAGATGCACAAAAGCAAAAATTACTGGACTGCGTTTCTCAAGGTAATTTTGAAAAAACCAAGACTGCACCAGTGACTGCCATCATAGGCATGGACATGGAGTTTTTTGAAAAGCTGCCGCAATTATTCCCGCATGCGGATGCCTGTTCGTGGTTCGCTGGCAACCAGTCCAATATCGATGCGACCGCTTTCCGTAACTCATCCCTGCAAGGCGCCTACTTCATGCTCGCGGCACGCGCAGTTGGACTGGATTGCGGCCCTATGTCGGGTTTTGATTCTGACAAGCTCAATGCCGCTTTTTTTGCTGGCACCACGGTTAAAGTGAACTTCATTTGCAATCTGGGTTATGGCGATGCGCAACAACTGTTTCCACGCTCACCTCGCCTGAGTTTTGATGAGGCTTGCAAGATCGTCTGATCATCTTGCTTGGTAGTACGACATTGAAATAAAAAGCGCCTGCAATTATTTTTTGCAGGCGCTTTGTTTTTGTATTGGTGCTTTGACGATTGTTCAGACCGTTTCGGGTAGTGGCGTTTTTTGTTTGAATTCACATAGATCTGCGATCATGCAATTCCAGCACTTGGGTTTTCTGGCGATACAAGTGTAACGGCCGTGCAGTATCAACCAGTGATGTGCATCTTGTTTGAATTCTGCTGGTACAAATTTCATTAACTTCTGTTCAACAATATCAACAGTCTTGCCTGGCGCAATGCCAGTGCGGTTGGATACGCGGAAAATATGTGTATCCACGGCGATAGTCGGTTCACCAAAGGCGGTATTCATGACTACATTTGCGGTCTTCCTACCAACGCCAGGCAGGGCTTCAAGCGCTTCGCGCTGGCGCGGCACTTCGCTGTTGTGCTCAGCCATCAGGATTCGGCAAGTCTCGATGACATTCTTGGCCTTGGTGCGGAACAGGCCTATGGTTTGTATGTAAGGGATCAGCCCATCAACACCCAGTGCATGGATTTTGTGGGGCGTGTTGGCCACCGGATAAAGCAGGCGGGTAGCCTTGTTTACTGATACATCAGTTGCCTGCGCCGACAACAGAACAGCAATCAGTAATTCAAATGGCGTTGTGTATTCCAGTTCTGTCGTTGGGTGAGGATTTTGTTGTCGCAAACGTTCAAAAATGTCCTGGCGCTTTGCTGCATTCATTCTTTATCACCTTCTACTTTATCTTCGGATTGCGCTTGCAGTTTTTTAATGCGCGCTCTTTCTATGGCTGCTGCAATGATGGCTTTCTTGCGTTCTTTACTGTCAATTTCTTCGGCGCTCATTGCAGGCTCAGCTTCCAGTGCAACCAGCTTGGCCGCAGCCTTAGCAGCCAGGCGATCATCATTCTCCTGTTTTTCGCGTATCAGGCGCTGATTGCGCAAGGTATAGACTTGGCGAGACTGATCGGCCTGTTCTTGGCTCCAGGCATCCCAGCCAGTTTTGCCTGTGGTAACGGGTAGCATGCTGATGCAATCAACAGGACAAGGAGCGACGCATAGATCGCAGCCGGTACACAGTTCATTGATGATGCTATGCATTTGCTTGGGGGCACCGATAATTGCATCTACTGGGCAGGCTTGTATGCACAGGGTGCAGCCTATGCAGTAGGCTTCTTCTATTCTGGCTACGGGGCGTTCACGCTCAAGTCCGTGGCTGATATCGAGTGGAATGACAGGTTTGCCCAGTATGCTGGCAAGACGTACTACACCTTCCTGTCCACCTGGCGGGCATTGATTGTAGTTGGCGGTGCCATTGGCCATTGCTTCGGCATATGGCCGGCAAGCGGGGTAACCGCATTTGGTGCACTGAGTTTGTGGCAGGGCGTTTTCCAACAGGTCTGCGAGAGAATCTGACACGATGTTAAAAAAGTACAATAAAGAGCGTGATTATCCCCCTAAACACCAGAGGTCACAAACAAAAAAGCCACGACGCTTTTTACTGTCGTGGCTTGTGCTTGGTATGGGCAGATCAAGAATGCTGCTTGATGAATTCGCCGATTTTTGGACAAATGATATCGCGCCAGCGACGTCCAGAGAAAATGCCGTAATGTCCTGCGCCCGGTGCGACATAATCCTGCTTCATATTGGCAGGGATGCCGCTGCACAAATCATGGGCTGCCTGAGTCTGGCCTGCACCTGAAATATCATCAAGCTCACCTTCTACAGTGAACAGGGCAACGTTTTTGATATCTTGCGGTCTGACCAGCTTGCCTTCAACTTCCCAGGTGCCAGTCGGCAGGCGGAATTCCTGGAATACCAGCTTGATGGTTTCCAGATAGTATTCAGCAGGCATGTCCAGCACAGCATTGTATTCATTGTAGAATTTACGATGCTGCTCCGCAGACTCATCATCACCCTGTATCAGATGCTGGTAAAAGTCCCAGTGACTCTGCGCATGACGGTCAGGATTCATGGCAACAAAGCCGGTATGCTGCAAGAAGCCTGGGTAAACCTTGCGGCCATAGCCAGGATAATTTGCCGGCACACTATAAATAACCGTGTTTTCAAACCAGGAGAATTTCTTTTCCGTCGCCAGATTGTTGACCTGAGTAGGTGATTTGCGCGGATCAATAGGGCCGCCCATGAGTGTCATGGTTTTTGGCAACAAAGGATCTTTGGCAGTCGCCATCAGGGATATCGCAGCAAGCACCGGCACAGTTGGTTGACATACGGAGATCACATGCGTACCAGCACCCAGGTAATGGATAAAGTCCTGGACGTAATAAATATAATCATGCAGATGGAAAGGGCCAGCAGACAAGGGCACCATGCGTGCATCAGTCCAGTCAGTGATATACACATCATGCTTGGGCAACAAGCCGCGTACAGTATCGCGCAACAGCGTTGAGTGGTGACCAGACAGAGGAGCAACCAGTAATACTTTTGGCTGGTTCAGTTTTGTCAGTTCTTTGTCGCTCAGGACTTTTTTAAAGTGCAGCAATTTGCAGAAAGGCTTGATGACGGCAGTGCTTTGCGCGATCTCGACTTCTTGTTTGTCTATGGTGGTAGACGTAATACCGAATTCTGGTTTTTCATAGTCTTTGCCCAGGCGGAACAATAGTTCATAGCCTGCTGCTATGCGCTGCGAATAAGGCGAGTGCGCCAAGGGTGAGACCGGATTGGTGAACAGTTTTGAAGATGCTTCTGCCCATTGAGTCAGGGGATTCAGAAAGGCGCGATTGAGCTCGTGAAATTGATAAAGCATAGTGAATCTTTCAAATAAGGGGCCACGCATTCACTTGGCAAAAACAGGATCGCTGAGGCCAAATGACACAGGCCGAAGCAAGCTTAGAAAAAACACTTAATCGAACTGTTGCAATGCATCATAAACCAGTTTTTAATTTTTTTGGCTGAGCAAAAGACTTGTGTAAGTTGTTGGTGTGAATTAATGTTAAATTATTGATTTATATGCAATGATTTCTTGTGGGAATGTTGAAATTTAAGTATTTTTCAAGAATTAGCTGCTTCCTTTTCAGCGTTAAAACTGAATAGTGTTTTATTTGTTCATTTATTCGATGAAAAGACACAGTTACTGGCGATGTTTTTCCATAAGCCTGTATCTGGCATTAATATTGTCGTAAATGTCAGATCGAATGAAAAAAGAGTTTTGTACCCGTGCTGAAGACCCTGGAAGCAAAGCCATGTTCCAGGTTATTTTGATATTTCAATGCATCATTTCTTTCTGAAGAGCTGAGCAGAATGAGTAAAGATAGTTCTCTAGCAGAAATCCATTGGCGTGAGCTTTGTCTGGATGCCCTGGACCTGATGCGCGACAACTCTGCAGATGGCCGCAAGATTGCCGACAGCCTGCGCCTGCAGGAGCCTGGCAAATCCAACCCCGCCACATTGATCGCAGCGGATCTTATCGATGCCTTTGCTGATTATTTTGATGATCATATGGAGCAGGCTGCTCCCATTTTTGAGCGTGCTGCCACTTTGTTTGAATCGGTGGATGAGCATGAAGGTATGGCATTCGCCCTGTTTGGGACAGTGGCAGTCTGGCGTCGCCGCGGTCAGGTGCAGGATGCTTATGCACTGTGTCACTCCCGCATCGTGCCTGCATTGCGCATGAAGGTCAGTCGCATATCTATTGTTGTCTACAATACCCTGGGTATCTTGTCACAAGAATTGGGGTATACCGAAGAAGCGATCCGCCATTTTTACACTGCACTGAATGATGCGCGCGTCTTGCAAATACCAAACCGGGTGGCGCAGGTGACGGCCAATCTAGGGGAAATTTTTTACGTCAGCGGCAATGCTGAAGATGCTGAAGTGTTATTGCAAGAAGCAAGGGATATTGCTGTCACATCCAGTGAGCGCTGGCTGGCCCCCTTTGTGTCTACCATGCTGGCTTTATGCAAGGTATCGCTGGACAAGTATGAAGAGGCTTACCAGACCATTGCTTCTTACATAAGTGGTATCAAAAGCGGTGAAAATGCAGATAATTCCAGCCGTGCATTTTGCCTTTCAGTGGCAGCATACACGTTGGCCATGCGCGGGCAACTAGAAGAGGCAGACAAACTCAGTGAAACAGCCATGAGTTTGCTGGACAGTTTCGAAGACAAGCATTTGAAGCCATATAGCTGGTGGGTCAGCGGTCATTTGCATCGTAGCCACAAACGTTATCCTGAGGCCATACGTGACTTGCGCCGCGCAGTGGATGAAGTTGGGGGCAATGGCTATATCTATATGCCGCTGCGGGCAATCAAGGAATTGTCTGAAATTTTTACTGAACTTGGGGACTGGAAAGAAGCCTATAACGAGCAAAAACGTTATCTGGACTTGTTTGCCAAAGCACAGGGGTTGGCTACCCGCGTTCACGTGCAAACCCTGCACATCAGGAATGAATTGAAAGAAGCAGAGCTGGCCAGGCGCATGGCAGAGCGTGCTATGGTTGAGCGTCGTCAACTCGAGGATGAGCTCAAACGCATGCTGGCCGAGCGTGAAACCGTACTGGAAAATTCCATTGTCGGCATGGTTTTTCTGAATAACCAGGGTCGTGTGCAATGGGTAAATACTCCCTTGTGCCAGATATTTGGTGTTGAGCGCGAAAAAGTCCTGGGATCTTCACTGGAGCCTTTCTACGAATCGCGCGAGGCTTATCTCGAATCTGGTGCAGCAGTCAGTCAATCAGTCTTGCTGGGTGAAGCCTACGAGGCTGAACTAAAGATGCGGCGCAGCGACGGCACTGTGTTCTGGGTGCACTTTTCGGGGCGGGCTGTCGATAAAACCAATCTTACCCATGGCACGGTGTGGGTGGTCATGGATATTTCTACCCGTCGCCAGTTGGAAGAAGACTTGAGCAAGTCTGAACAACATTACCGCCAGCTTATCAATAATGTGACGGAAGGCATATTGGTCGTGCAGGATGGCCGCATCGTATTTGCTAATCCACGCGTACAAAGTCTGACAGGTTACAAAGCAGATGAGTTGGCGCAGATGTCTTTCATCACCGCAATTTATCCTGATGACCGGCCTTTGGTAATAGACCACCATACCAGACGCCTACGTGGTGAAGAGGTTGAGCAGTATTACCACTTCCGTATTGAAAATCATCAAGCCCGGTCCATCATTTGGGTTGAGTTGTCTGCGGTCATGATAGATTGGGAAGGCCGTCCCGCTACCCTGTCTTTTGTCTCGGATATCACCCAAAGAAAACTGCTGGAAAGCCAACTCAAGGAAAGTATGGCAGAGCAAATACGCCTGCAGACTTTGCAAATGCAAAATGAGTTGAAGGAAGCGGAAATGGCACGACGTCATGCGGAAGAGTCGACGGAAGCCAAGTCCATGTTTCTCGCGAATATGAGTCATGAAATCCGTACGCCTATGAATGCCATTATAGGCATGGCACATCTGGCCTTGCGCACTGAACTTAATCCCAAGCAAAAAGATTATGTAGAGAAAATCCATAAGGCAGGTATTTCCTTGCTTGGCATCATCAACGATATTCTGGATTTTTCCAAGATAGAGGCAGGTAAACTGAGTATCGAGCAGGTAGATTTTAATCTGGATGATGTGCTCAATAATATCTCGGCAGTCACGACAGACAAGGCTGATGAAAAAGGCCTGGAATTTCTGTTCCGCGCACCGCCGGATATTCCACGTTATCTGAATGGTGACCCACTACGGTTGGGTCAGGTCTTGATCAACCTCATCAACAATGCGATTAAATTTACTGAGCGGGGAGAAATCTATGTCACCTGCCGGACGCTGGAAGTAGCTGGCGGCAAGGTTAAACTCAAATTTGAAGTGCGTGATACTGGTATAGGCATGTCTGAAGAGCAGTCAGAAAAGTTATTCCGCCCCTTCAGTCAGGCGGACGAATCAACGACACGCAAATTTGGTGGTACGGGATTAGGCTTGTCAATTTCCAAAGGGATGGTCGAATTAATGGGGGGGGAGATTGCCTTGAACAGTGAGGCAGGGCGCGGCACTTCCGTGTATTTTACGGCCTGGTTTGGCATAGCCCAACCGGTAGTGCAACGCCAGGTGATACCGGGTGCAATCAATGGTATGCGCTTGTTGATTGTTGATGATAACCCTGCTGCTGCCGAGATTTTGCAGGAGATATTATCCGAGTTGCCAGTGGATATCGATGTTGTCAATAGTGGCGCTGCTGCCTTGCAGGCGGTCATGGAGTGTAACCTTACCCATCCCTACGGCGTGATCTTTACTGATTTGCGTATGCCGGAGATGGACGGGCTTGAATTGATTACTTACCTCAAGCGTGATGGGTCACTGCAACCGGCACCCTTGATGGTGCTGGTCAGTGCGCATGGACGTGAGGAAGTTAGTTACCGTGATGACATCGCCTTGCCAGATGGTTTCCTGACCAAGCCTGTGAATGCTTCTACTTTGGTAGATTGCATGGTGGAGCTGTTTTCCAGCACTAATTACGCCATTCCTAGCAACCATGGCTTACTAGTACCCAAATATACTGATTTGCGGGTCTTGCTGGTGGAAGACAATGAAATCAATCAGCAAATCGCTCGCGAATTGATGGAGGCGGCTGGCGTAACCGTGGATATTGCCGGGAATGGGAAAATAGCATTAGAAATGGTAGGTAGCTAGGCCGGATTACTATGGGGTGGTGTTCATGGACGTGCAAATGCCAGAAATGGATGGACATCAAGCCACTAAATTAATACGTGCAGACGCGAGTTTTGACGATCTGCCGATAGTCGCGATGACTGCCCATGCGATGGTCGAAGAGCGCGAGTCGTGCTTTGCATCTGGCATGAATGCCCATCTCGCCAAACCTATCAACCCCAAAGAGTTATATCACGCGATTTCACATTGGTGCCCGGAACATGTCTCTGGCAGCAATTTTGACAACGTGCAATTACCTTTGCAGGATATCGGCAATAGTTTGCAAATAGAGGGTATTGATGTTGAAGAGGGGTTGAGCCGCACTTTAGGTAATCGCTCCTTTTATCTGGAATTGTTATCCCGTTTTTGTGATGATCAGCGCAATGTTGTAGAACATATTCGTGATGCGGTGGAGGCTGGTGATAACTTATTGGCCGAGCGCCTCGCGCATACCCTCAAAGGGGTAGCGGGCTTGATTGGCGCAAAAACCATACAACCATTTGCTGCAGAACTGGAGCTTAAGTTGCATGACCAGATCAGTATGGCAGAGATGGAGCAAGTGCTGGTCGAAACCGCCCGAGCAATGCAGATCACCATCAGTGCCATTGATCAGGTATTGGCGCAGGAAAAATCCATTAATAAACCCGACACCAAGGTGCTCGACCTGGCACCGGTTGACCACGAGTTGATGCAGAATTTACTTGTAAAATGCTGTAACTTGTTGCGTGATTACGATGGCGAAGCGGTCGACTTGCTGTTAGAGTCAGGAGAAATGATCGCCAATGCCTTTGGTGTCGATGTGCAAAAGCAAGTCATGCGTGCGGTCAGGCAATTTGACTATGATGCAGCCTTGAATTTATTGAGCAATAGCGCAAAAAACCTCGGTTATGAAATACTTTGATTTGATGAAATCCAGTTCCGTACATGGTATCCACAAGAATGTGGGGCAGTTACTTCTTATCGGGGTGATCTATGAGTGAGGTATTCGATCAAAATGCCAAACAGGTTATTTTGATAGTAGATGATACTCCTGACAATATTTCACTCTTGTCCGGATTGCTAAAAGATCAGTATAAGATCAAGATTGCCACCAACGGCCTGAAAGCCTTGCAGATTGCCTCTAGTCTGCCCGGCCCCGATTTGATCTTGCTGGATGTGATGATGCCTGAGATGGATGGCTATGAGACTTGCCGCCGCCTGAAGGCTGATATCGCGACGTCCGACATACCGATTATTTTCCTGACAGCTAAAAGTCAGGTGCAGGATGAGGAAATGGGTTTGCGTTTAGGGGCAGTTGATTACATCAGTAAGCCCATCAGCCCCCCCATCGTACTGGCAAGGGTGGCGACGCAACTGAATCTGGTGCGTGCCCGCCACTTATTGCAAGACCAGAACAAGCATCTGGAAAGCCTGGTGCAGGATAGAACCCGCAAGCTGGCCAAGATGCAGGATGCCATCATCATGGCTATGGCTTCGCTGGCTGAGACACGCGACAATGAGACAGGAAATCATATTCGACGCACACAAAATTATGTCGCAGCACTGGCTCGCAAGTTAAAGGGCCATGTACGTTTCAGTAATGAATTGACGGAAGAAAACATAGACTTGTTGTTCAAGTCAGCGCCACTTCATGATATCGGCAAGGTCGGGATTCCCGACAATATTTTGCTTAAACCGGATAAATTGACATCAGAAGAGTTTGAGGTCATGAAGTTGCATACGGTGTACGGGCGGGAAACCATCATCTCTGTAGAAAAATACCTTGGGGAGAGTAATGAATTTCTCCGCTTCGCCCGTGAGATCACGTATTCGCATCAGGAGAAATGGGATGGCTCAGGTTATCCGGAAAACCTGGCAGGCGATGCCATCCCCCTGTCTGCGCGCCTGATGGCGGTTGCTGATGTATATGATGCCCTGATTTCGCGCCGCGTCTACAAGCCCGCATTTTCGCATGAAGAGGCGATCGGGATCATGCGCAAGGGGCATGGCACGCATTTCGATCCTGATATCCTGGATGCCTTTCTGGAGATTACTGAAGAGTTCCGGCAGATTGCCAATCAATTCAAGGAATCGGATTCGCATGTGCCAGTGAATTAAGGAGTTAGCCGATACTGTTTCAGGAAAAAAAGCGCAAAGAGATCTTTGCGCTTTTTGTTTGGTTGCTGCCGGATTAATCGAAAACCGGTGTTTCTACGCCAAGAATTTTGTGCAGCTTAGGCGATGTGGTGGTGTATTGCATGTGGATTTTCTTGTCAGGGAAAATATACGGTGCAGCACCGAACGCAGCCAGTGCAGCTTCATGGAAGCCGGACAGGATGAGTTTTTTCTTGCCAGGATAGGTGTTGATATCACCGACGGCAAAAATGCCAGGTACATTGGTTTCAAACTTCTCGGTATTGACGACCTTCAATTGCTTGCGTTCTATGTCCAGACCCCATTCGGCGATAGGGCCGAGTTTTGGTGACAGACCAAAGAAGACCAGCAAAGTATCGAGTGGCATGCGACGGGTCACGCCATCAGCACCGGTAACCTTGATTTCGGACAGCAAATCGTCCTTGGTTTCTATACCTGTGACCTGGCCTATGGTGAGTTGCATTTCATAGTTGTCGCAGAGTTCTTTCATCTTGGCGACAGAGGCTGGTGCAGCGCGGAAGTCTTCGCGGCGGTGCAGAACTACGACCGATTCAGCTTTGCCTACCAGGTTCAATGCCCAGTCCAGCGCAGAGTCGCCACCACCGCAGATTACCAAGTTTTTACCATGGAACTGGGTAGGGTCTTTTACGCGGTAGAACACCTGTTTGTTTTCAAAAGCTTCTATGCCTTCAACCTTCAAAGTGCGCGGCTGGAAGGAGCCAACGCCAGCAGCGATGAAAATGGTTTTGGTGATGAAGCGTGTACCTGTCGATGTTTCCAGATCGAAGCGGCCATCTTCACGGCGTTCAACCAGGGTCACTTCCTGTCCCAGATGGAAAGTTGGCTCGAATGGTTCAATTTGCTTTAACAGATTGTCTGTCAGTTCCTGGCCTGTACATACTGGCACTGCAGGGATGTCATAGATTGGTTTATCCGGGTACAGCTCGACACATTGGCCGCCAACGACTGCCAGGGAGTCAATAACGTGTGCTTTAATTTCGAGCAAGCCGAGTTCGAATACCTGGAACAGGCCAACTGGACCTGCGCCGATGATGACGGCATCTGCTTCAATGGCGGCGTTGGCCGCGGTAGTTTGTTTGTTTTCCATGCTACGTGATGATTCCTGATATTGCGGATTTGTTTGAGCCGATTAACCTATGCCCGTAATGCTTTCCCAGATACTTACTTGTCCAGATATTGCAATTTATCTTTGACGTCTTTCCAGTCGTCAGCATCTGGCAAAGGAGCAACGGTCTTGGTAATCGACGGCCATTTGCGGGTCAGGTCGGCATTGATCTTGATAAATTGCTGTTGATCGGCCGGTACGTCTTCTTCAGCAAAAATAGCATTAGCCGGGCACTCTGCAACGCACACGGCGCAATCGATGCATTCGTCTGGATCAATGATGAGGAAATTCGGGCCAGCACGGAAGCAGTCCACCGGGCACACATCCACGCAATCGGTATAGCGGCAGCGGATGCAGGATTCGGTCACAACGTGGGTCATAACAGTCCAATCTAAACTAAAAATTCGGGATTTAGGCGCAGTCTAAGCGCAAAAAATAGGCTCAGGGCCGCAAAGCCTTGTATTTTAAGGCAATTTAGCAGTTCTCACAAATCAGGCTTATATAGTTTGCGCATAAGCAAATGCAGTCGTATCAGTGGACTTTGCCTCTGCAGTTTATCATGATGCGCAATTGTAGGCCTAAGCTCAGGCTTCTGGATTGATTTGCATCATCAGCATGAATTTTCTTGCATGAACAATAGCCGGGATGAAAGTTGTTGAACTGCCATAAGTCCTCAAGAAAAGTGAGCGTGAAAACGGTATGATGCAGCAGTGAGCTAGTCTGCCATGAGGCGGGCGGGTATTTTCAGCATTTGTTTTTATATTCTTATTTTAAGGCCGGACATGAAGCCTGCAATCCTGGTAACGCGAGCCATCTTTCCTGAAGTGTTGACGAAGCTGGAACAGTATTTTGATGTTGAGTCGAATCAGGATGATATTATTTTTTCACCAACTGAGCTCGCTGGCCGGCTAAATGGCAAAGTCGGGACTCTGGCAACAGCCAGTGCGAAAATTAATACTGAATTATTGCAGCAATTGCCAGACTTGAAAGTTGTTGCCAGTATGGCGGTTGGTTATGACAATATCGATCTCGCTGCTTGCACAGCCCATGGCGTCATGGCTAGTAATACGCCTGAAGTCTTGAATGAAACCACCGCCGATTTTGGCTGGGCCTTGCTGATGGCGACGGCCAGGCGGGTGATGGAATCTGAACATTGGCTGCGCGCCGGGCATTGGACCAAGTGGCGCTATGACTCTTTCCTGGGTGCTGATATACATGGTGCCACCTTGGGTATTATCGGCATGGGCAGGATAGGGCAGGCCATAGCAAGGCGTTCTACAGGTTTTGATATGAAGGTCATGTATCACAATCGCTCGCGTCTGAGTACGGAACAGGAGGCATATGCGAATAACGCGCAATATGTGAGCAAGGAAGAATTGCTGCAGCAAGCTGATCATGTGGTGCTGGTGCTGCCATATTCAGCAGCTTCACATCACACCATAGCTGCGGCAGAGTTGGCAATGATGAAGCCAGGCGCAACACTGGTGAATCTGGCACGCGGTGGCATTGTTGATGACCAGGCTCTGATTGCAGCCTTGCGTGAAAAACGGATTGCGGCAGCTGGCCTGGATGTATTTGAGAATGAGCCCAAATTCCATCCAGATTTTTTGACCTTGAGCAATGTCGTGCTGACACCGCATATTGCCAGTGCCTCCGAGACAACTCGCCGGGCAATGGCAAACCGTGCGGCAGATAACCTGATTGCAGGTTTGACTGAGGGCAGGCCAAGGGATTGGCTCAATCCTCCGGCTTAACCCCGAATCTTAGCCTTTGAGTTCGTTGATGAGGTCAATGTATTGCTGCATCGCTGTTTCCTGGGTAGTGCCTTTCAGGCCAGCCCAGGCATCAAACTTGGCGCGGCCGACAAAGTCGGTCATGCCAGGGCGATCACCAGTGGCGTCACCTGTGCTGCCTTGTTTGAACAGGGCATAGATTTTCAGCAAAGTCATATTGTCCGGACGCTCGGACAGGTTTTTGGAACCGGCTTGTGCCTGTGTGAATTGTTCTTGCAAGCTCATTGTAGTCTCCAGCATGTTATTAAGAAGCGCAAAAATAGCATGAAGACATGCAGGCAGGGCAGTTTTGCGCTAGAGGTTTCCCTCCAGCGCTTCCGGTTTGCAGTGGATTAATGCAGGGTAGGCTCAGCGCCGCAGCAGACTTTGTATTTTTTGCCGCTGCCACAAGGGCAAGGATCATTTCTGCCTACTTTTGGGGCTTCGCGCTTGACGGTGGTGACGCCAGACTTGCGCAAGGGTGCCCAAAAACGGCGTATGGTGGGGATGGACGCTTCCAGCGTCAACGCCAGTTCATGGCATTTTTCTGGTGTATCGACGAACTTCAATTCGCTTTCTTCTATCTCTTCTGCGCCCAACAGGTAAATAGGTTGCAGCAATGGGCCGATTTCTTCAGATTCCCAGGCGGCTTCCCATGCTTCTTCACGCAATTGCATGCCTTCCCAGAAGCCCCAGGCCCAGGTTTCGCCGTCGATCAATTCCTTGCCATTTTGTTCCATGACACAAAACAGAGGCTCGTATTCTTGCGGGGCGACTTCAAAGGTGATCTGTATTTCATTCATGAAGCGGGCTACCAGGCCAGTAACGCGCTGCATTTCCTTTTCATTCTTGAACTTGGGTTCGCCCTGGTCAGGCAAGCCCCACACCAGTGGCAGCCATTCAGCCATCGGTATCACTTCCGGGCCCAGGGCAATGGCGGTCAGGTAGCCGTGCAGGGCATCCATGGTCATGCCATCGTCGCCGACTTTTTCCGACATCAGGAATTTGTCGAGTTCATTGAATTCTTTGTCGCTTAGTGGTTCGTCGAGATGCATGGAGTGACTCTTGAAAAGGTAAATATGAAAATACCGGAAGTTTAGCGCTTTGTGTGCTGGCTGTGCAGGACTTTTATCTCTAACCCAGTGAGAGGCACGTACAATAGCGACATGACAGATTTTACTCCCCCAGATTCTTTCGCCGGGCTGACACCCGAATTAGTCCTTGATGCCGTCGATAGTAGTGGCTTGCGCAGCGATGGTCGCATGTTGGCCTTGAATAGCTATGAAAACCGCGTTTATCAGATAGGCATAGAGGATGCTTCTCCTATTATCGCCAAGTTTTATCGCCCCTTGCGCTGGTCAGATGAAGCGATACAGGAGGAACATGACTTCGTCGCTGAGTTGCAGACGCACGAAATTCCTGTCATTGCTGCCTTGCGGGCAGACAATGGAAATAGCCTGCGTCACTATCAAGGTTTCCGCTTTTCCTTGTTCAAGCGCCAGAGTGGCCGTGCACCTGAAACTGGTGACCCAGCCACGCTGGAATGGTTGGGACGTTTCATAGGACGCATACATGCCGTCGGCGCTACTACCAGCTATGCAGTTAGGCCAGCGTTGAATCCGCAAAGTTTTGGTGTATTGCCACGTGCGTGGTTGCTGGAGCATGATTTTATTCCAACTGATTTACTGGCGGCGTACGCCAGCGTTAGCCAGCAAGCCCTTGATGGTATTCAGGCTTGTTATGACAGGGCAGGCGGGTGCAGCAACTACGCTTGCATGGTGATTGCCATCTGGGAAATGTCTTGTGGCTGGAATCTGGTCCAGAGGCTGGCTCGCACTTTGTCGATTTTGATGACAGCCGCATGGGGCCTGGTATACAGGACTTGTGGATGCTGTTATCGGGTGACCGTAGCGAAATGCAAAGCCAGTTGACCGATATTCTGGTCGGCTATGAAGATTTTTTTGAGTTTGAAACTCGTCAACTGTATTTGATAGAAGCCTTGCGCACCTTGCGGCTTATCCATTATTCAGCCTGGCTGGCGCAGCGTTGGAGTGACCCGGCTTTTCCGGCAGCCTTTCCATGGTTTAACAGCCAGCGTTACTGGCAAGACCGCATACTTGAACTGCGCGAGCAGGTTGCTCTGATGGATGAGGCGCCGTTGTGGCGAATTTAATACTGTTTTAGTCTCGTTCTTGATCAAATTACGAATAAGTCCGGCCTTATTGTAAAATCCCGCCAATTTTTAAACTATGATGGAAATGCACCATGACTCAAGACGAACTGAAACTTGTCGTCGCCCAGGCGGCAATTGCTTATGTAGTAGAAGGTGAAATTGTTGGCGTAGGTACCGGTTCTACAGCAAACTTTTTTATTGATGAACTAGCCAAGATCAAGCACAAAGTCAAAGCAGCTGTTGCGTCTTCTGAAGTGACGGCAGCACGTTTGCGTTCTCACGGTATTACCGTGCTGGATTTGAATGAAGTGACATCCATGCCAGTCTATATCGATGGAGCGGATGAAATCACGCCGCAAGGTGCCATGATCAAGGGTGGCGGTGCGGCATTGACGCGCGAAAAGATCGTTGCATCTGTTGCTGAAAAATTTGTCTGTATCGCTGATGGTTCCAAACTGGTGGATGTGCTGGGCAAGTTTCCTTTGCCAGTAGAAGTAATTCCCATGTCACACGCAGTCGTTGCACGCAAGCTCAATGCATTGGGCGGTGAGGCGCGTTTGCGCATGAAAGATGGACAGCCATTATTGACTGACAATGGCAATATGATTCTGGATGTACATGGCATGCAAATTCTTGATCCGCTGACGATGGAAGCAGACATTAACAATATCGTGGGAGTGGTTACGGTTGGCTTGTTCGCTCGACAAGGTGCGAATGTTTGCCTGCTGGGGACTGCTGAAGGTGTGAAAACCTTGCAGTTCTAAAATTAGCAAGAGACTGGTATGGTTGTTTTGCAGTAAATACATGCCATTGCAGATGAATATGAAGTCATCAATTGTTCAATTCTATGAGGAGATGAAGCAAATGAACATGAATACAAAGAAAAAAACAGCCAAGTCACTAAGTTTCCTGGCCTCGCTGACGGCAGCTTTGCTGATCTCAGCTTGTGCAACACAGTCGCCTACCACAGGAAGGCCTGTCATTGATGTTGCAATGACGCAGGCCATGCAAAGTAAGATCAGCCCAGATGCGGCCATTGCGATGCTCAAAGAGGGGAATCAGCGCTTTGTCTCCAGTAGCATGTTGAAACGCGACTTGCCTGGTCAGGTAAAAACCAGCGGAAGGGATGGTCAGTTCCCATTTGCCAGTATAGTCAGTTGCATAGATTCGCGTTCTGAGCCTGCGCTCGTATTTGATCAAGGTATAGGTGATTTGTTTACTGCCAGAGTGGCCGGTAACATCGTTAATGAAGACATCCTTGGTAGCCTTGAATATGCCGCAAAGGTAGCTGGGTCTAAAGTCATCATCATTCTTGGTCATTCACATTGCGGCGCAGTGAAAGGAGCGTGTGATAATGCTAATTTGGGCAATCTGACACAACTGGTGGCCAAGATCATGCCGGCTGTGAAAGCGACACCTGATAATCACGGCAGCGACCGTTCTTCAAAAAATCATCATTTTGTCGATGCAGTGGCAGAAATGAACGTGAAAATGACGGTCAAGGCAGTGACAGAAAAGAGCGCGGTATTGAAAGAAATGGCCGACAAGGGCCAGATCAAGATCGTCGGAGCCATGCTGGATGTTGAAACAGGAAAAATCGATTTCTATTGATAAAGTCAGATCGAAAGAAACAAGAAAGCCCGCGTAGCGGGCTTTCTTGTTTAGACGCGACTCAATTACTCTGTTGGCGGAACATAGCCAGTAGCAGCGTCGGCCCCATCGCCAAAGAAATGTTTTTCCATCTGCGTTGCCAGATACTTGCGGGCGCGAGTGTCAGCCAGATTCAGGCGGTTCTCATTCACTAGCATGGTCTGGTGCTTGAGCCACGCAGCCCAAGCTTCTTTGGACACGCTTTCATAAATTCTTTTGCCCAATTCACCTGGGTAAGTTGGAACGTCTAGACCTTCGGCTTCTTTGTCTAATTTAATGCAGTGGACCATGCGGGCCATGTTGGTGCTCCTTAATGTGAATCTTGATAAGTCTTGAAAACAGCCTGAATTATACGGGCAGTGGCTTAGAGTTGCTTGATCAGAACCAAAGACTTGCGTTGCCAGTTATACATTTTTTGCCTGTCTTTCGGCAAATCGTCTACCGAAGCACTAACAAAACCGCGTTTCAGGAACCAGTGAGCAGTGCGCGTCGTTAATACAAACAGACTATGGAAGCCAGCCCGGCGCGCACGTTTTTCCAGGTGCTTGAGTATGCGTTCGCCGTCGCCTTGGCTTTGCACTTCCGGATTCACGGTCAGGCAAGCCATTTCTGCCATCTTTTCAAAAGGGAAGGGGTAGAGGGCAGCACAACCAAATATCACGCCATCATGCTCAATGACAGAGAAGTAATTGATTTCCCGTTCTATCAGTTCACGTCCACGCTTGACCAGAGTGCCATCGGCTTCCAGCGGTTCTATCAGCTTGATAATGCCGCCTACGTCTTCAATCGTGGCCTCGCGCAAGCTTTCCAGGTTTTCTGAAGACACCATGGTGCCCACGCCATCATGGGTGAACAATTCCAGCAGGGCAGAACCATCCATCTTGTATGGGACGATGTGAATACGCGGGACACCGCCACGCGATGCCTTGATCGCGTGTTCCAGATAAAACGCAGAATCCAGTGGCAAATAGCCTGCCTTTAATTCTTGCTCGGCTTGCATGAAAGATAATTCGCGGATTTCATCATTATCCTGATCCATCATCATCGGTGTTTCAGAGATGAAAATCAGTTTATCGGCACGCAAGGCGGAAGCTGCCGATACGGCAACGTCTTCCATCGTCAAATTGAATGCTTCACCCGTTGGTGAGAAGCCCAGAGGTCCAAGCAAGACCAGATTGCCTGCATCAAGTATGCGGTGAATCGTTTCATACGCGACCTTGCGGGCAATGCCTGTCAATTGAAAGTCAACGCCGCCAACGATGCCGATTGGTTTTGCGGTGACAAAATTTCCAGAAATGATACGTATGGCAGAGTGGGCCATCGGTGTATTTGGCAAGCCCTGGCTGAATGCTGCTTCTATGTCCAGTCGCAATTCACCAGCAGCTTCTTTTGAGCATTCCAGCGCTGCTGTATCGGTAATCCGTATGCCGTTGTGAAAACTGCCTTCTACGCTACGTAGTGCAAGTTGTTCGGCGACCTGGGGTCGTGAGCCATGGACGATGACAATCTTGATGCCCAGGGCATGTAAAAGTGATAAATCTTGCGCCAGAACCGGCAGGGCACCTGCCATGACCAGTTCGCCGGGGAAGGCCACGACAAAGGTTTTTCCACGGAAGGCATGAATATAGGGTGCGACTGAGCGCAGCCAGTGAACGAATTGAACGGGATTTTCCATCCCCCAATTATAATCTGAGACGGAAAAACACATAGGCTTACAACGTGGCCGAATTTACACATTGTTGCCCATTCAGCTATCTTGCAGGGAAAACGATTGGCAGGCTTGTCCTTTAGTGCCTATGAATTGCTTCAATTGTACGAATAGGTCGCTTTGATTTTTTCCAGCTTGCTGGCGTAGAGATTTTGTGCCTTACGGGTGGTGCTGTTGGCCTTGGCCAGCGTCAGTTCATCTATGGCATCCCTGGTTTCTCCGAGTCTCAGGTGCGCCAGTGCCAGCCACAGGTGAAATTCATCATAATTGGCATCGCGCCTGATTTCACGTTTGAATAGGGCTTTGGCTTCGGTATACTCGCCACGTTCCATTGCAGCTAGTCCCCTGTTGAAAAAATAGAAAGGTGGATAAGGTTGTAATTTCTCCAGGCGGCTCAGATAGAAGGGTGTTTCTGCAGACCGTCCGGTTTTACGCAGCACTTCTACAAGATTGCTGAGTGCCATGATATTGTTCCCATCTTTGCCCAAAATTTGCCTGAACACGTTTTCAGCCAGGACCATATCGCCGTGCTGTCTGTAGATCACACCCAGCGTATTATAGGCAGCCGTAAAGTCGGGATCGCTTATCAGGGCAGTGCGCGCAAACCAGTAGGCATCGTTGACCTGTTGTTGCGCCAATAATTCCGCTGCGCGGTTATTGAAATACATGGCAAGGACAGTCGCTTCTTTTATTGGTTCGGAGCCTTGGCCACGTAAGTCTTTAGGCGGCAGAAAATCGATCACCATTGACTGTGAGTACTCTTGTGTAATACCTCTGAATGCTGATTTATGTTTCAGGACGATATTGACGTGACCGGCTGAGAAATAAATATCGTTGCTACGGCTCCATGCTTCATCGATAAGTACGTTTTGGTATTGCACTTCCATCCCGAGTTCTTTTGCCAGTGCTGCGGTCATCAAGACCAGTGAAAGGCAGTTGCCGGACTTGGCCTTGAATGCCTGCGCCGCATTGCGTGTCATTTCAGCATCATATTCGAGTCTGATCTGGCCTTTGCTTGACAGTGCATCAAACAAGGCTTTTTGTGGGGATTTCCCTCTTAGCTGTGAACCTATATCGTTTTTCAGGTAAGCACGCATTTCATCACTGAGTGCCATAACATCATCGATCTCGATAGCCTTTGATGGCGGTGTGAAACCCTGGTCGTGCAATTGCAGATGGCTTATTTTCTGGCTGGGTGGGCTGGCGCAGGCAGTGAGCAAAAGAGTGAATAGTAGTGCTAACCAGGCTTTCATTTTTTGTCTCCCGCGTGGTTGGATATTGAACACGCATGAATCTGTACGGTTTCATTGCATTAAGGCGCAGCGACAGATTTGCATTCAATTCATTATAGGATAAATAAAGTAGGGATTGATTTATATGAATTCACACTTGTTGCTAATGGTATGCGTCGGGAGTGCATGGCTATTTTGATTGCATGAAAATCAAGTGCATACATGCAGATGATGGAAGGCAATGCAGCATTTCCTGCTCGGCTAGAAAATCTGGGATAATGTGTAGCGCTATGTCTTCAAATCAAACACCCAAAAACTCCCCCAAAAAAGCAATGCCCGGTGCGATAGATGGTTTATCGGGATTGCGAGAGCTTCGACAACAATTGCGTGAAACAACCGCGAAGTCTGAAGTACCGGAAAACAAACCGCTGAATCTTGATGGTGGCGGCGCTGTACAGTTGCGTCCGTCGCATACATCAAGAGGGCCGCGAGAGCCTCGTCAGAAATCAGCAAGACCTCAGTCCCGACGCGTAGATGGTACGGAAGCTGGTAAAGAAAACAGCAAAGGCAATAACAGGCAAAAACCAGCTGCGCCAGCAGAGGAAGAACCAGTTTTGCCTTTCCGCAATCCCTTGCCACCTATCAGCTATCCTGAAGAGTTACCAGTATCCGGCAAACGGGCAGAAATTGCCGAGGCTTTGCAAAAGCATCAGGTCATTATTGTCTGTGGTGAAACTGGCTCCGGTAAAACCACGCAATTACCAAAAATCTGCCTGGAACTGGGGCGCGGTCAAAAAGGCATGATAGGCCATACCCAGCCACGCCGGATTGCTGCGTCGTCTACCGCCAAACGTATTGCGCAAGAATTGAACTCACCGCTGGGTGAGCATGTTGGTTTTAAAGTCCGTTTTACCGATACTCTGAGCAAGGGCGCATCGGTCAAGCTGATGACCGACGGTATCTTGCTGGCAGAAACCCAGACCGACCCGCTGTTAAAACAATATGACACCATCATTATCGATGAGGCGCATGAGCGCAGCCTGAATATTGATTTCCTGCTCGGTTACCTGAAGCAATTGCTGCCCAAGCGTCGTGACTTGAAGATCATCATCACTTCAGCCACGATCGATGCCCAGCGCTTCGCCAATCATTTTGCTGATACCAGGGGGGCAGAACCCAAGCCTGCTCCCGTGATTGAAGTGTCGGGCCGTTTGTATCCGGTAGAAGTGCGCTATCGCCCGATACAGGATACAGAAAAAGATAAAGAACGCGATTTGATGACGGCCATTACTGATGCCGTTGATGAATTGTGCCGCGTAGGTTCTGGTGACGTACTTGTATTTTTGCCAGGCGAGCGTGAGATTCGTGATGCTGCTGAAGCCTTGCGCAAACATCATCCACCGCATGTAGAGATTTTGCCCCTGTTTGCCCGTTTGTCGGCGCAAGAGCAGGAGAGGGTATTCAAGATCTCGAATGCACGCCGTATCGTCCTTGCTACAAATGTGGCCGAAACCTCGCTGACCGTACCTGGCATACGCTACGTCGTCGATGCCGGTCTGGCGCGTGTCAAACGCTATAGCTACAGGAATAAAGTCGAGCAATTGCAGATAGAGGCAGTAGCCCAGTCGGCTGCCAATCAGCGGGCTGGCCGTTGCGGTCGCGTTGCGGCGGGTGTTTGCATACGTCTGTACGATGAGCAGGATTATCTGCAAAGGCCAAAATTTACCGAGCCAGAAATTTTGCGCTCATCCCTGGCAGCCGTCATCTTGCGCATGAAATCCTTACGTCTGACGGATGTAGAAACTTTTCCGTTTATAGAACCACCACCTGGCCGCGCGATCGCCGACGGTTACCAGCTCTTGCAAGAATTGGGCGCCATGGATGAAGTCAATCAGTTGACGCCGGTTGGCAGGCAGTTGGCGAAACTGCCGCTGGACCCGCGCGTTGGTCGCATGATCCTGGCAGCGCGCGACAACCAGGCCTTGCAGGAAGTGTTGATCATTGCTGCCGCATTGTCGGTGCAAGATCCGCGTGATCGCCCGATGGAGGCGCAGGCGGCAGCCGACATGGCGCACAAGAAATTTGCCGATGAAAAGTCTGAATTCCAGTCTTACCTGAAAATCTGGTAATGGTTTGAAGATGCTATTGAGCACAAGAAAACCAATCGCCAGTTGCAAGACAATTGCCGCGCCAATTTCCTGAGTCAGATGCGCTTGCGCGAATGGCGAGAAGTGCATTCACAATTGCTGACCATCGTCAAAGAGCAGGGCTGGCGCTTGAATGAAGCCCCTGCCACATATGAGCAATTGCACTTATCTCTATTGACGGGTTTGCTGGGTAATATCGGTTACAAGTCAGATGAAGAAGCGCATTACCTAGGCGCGCGTGGTATCAAGTTTTATATCTGGCCAGGTTCTACCCTGGCTAAAAAAGCCGGACGCTGGATTATGGCGGCTGAGCTGGTCGATACCACACGCCTGTATGGCCGTTGCATCGCCCAGATCAATCCAGAATGGCTGGAAAAGATAGGCGAGCATCTGCTGAAAAAATCCTATGGTGAACCACGCTGGGAAAAACGTGCCGGTCAGGTATCTGCTTTTGAACGCGCCACCCTGTACGGTCTGGTCGTGTATAGCCAGCGGCGAACCCAGTATGGATTGACGCATCCGGCAGAAGCACGTGAAATGTTCATCCGCGATGCTTTGGTGGAAGGCGAGTTTGACACCCGAGCCCCTTTCTTTGCGTATAACCAGAAACTGGTGCGTGAGATAGAAAACCTTGAGCATAAATCACGCCGTCTGGATGTGCTGGTGGATGAAGAGCTGATTGTGGCATTCTATGACCAGCACTTGCCAGTCGATGTCTATAACGCCGTCTTGTTTGAAGAATGGCATAAGGAAGCGACCAAGGCCAATCCCAAGCTCTTGTACCTGAACAAAGACGAGTTGATGCGCCATGAAGCAGCAGGCGTGACAACGGATTTGTTCCCCAAGACCATGCAAGTCTCAGGTGTGGCTTTGCAGCTCAGCTACACTTTGAGCCAGGCAGTCCGCGCGATGGTGTGACCCTGACGGTGCCTCTGTTTTCGCTTAATCAGGTCTCGGCAGACCGCTGTGAATGGCTGGTACCTGGCATGCTGAAAGAAAAAGTGCATTTGCTGATCAAGTCCTTGCCGCAAAAAATACGTCGTCACTGTGTGCCTATTCCTGAATATGCAGCAGGCTTTTGTGAGCGCAATGATTTTGGCAAAGGCAACTTCCTTGATGCCGTGATTGCCGATATACGCGAGCAAAAAGGCTTGCTGTGCAAGACCACGGACTTTAAATTCGAGACTGTGCCTGTGCATTTGACGATGAACTTTAAAGTCGTCGATGAACATGGCCGTCAACTGGAAATGGGGCGTAACCTGGCCAGCCTGCGGGCGGAATTTGGTGGCCAGGCACGTGAGAGTTTCCAGCGAATTGCCAGTGCCGAGAAACTGGCTTTGCTAGATACAAATCCCGTTGCGATCAAGCAGGCTGGCGTGCCTGAAGACAAATCAGTCCGTAATGCCGGGAAACCAGCAACTGCCAACGTCCAGACTGGTGCCGCAATACCGGCATTCAAGCAGGAAAACCTGACAGCCTGGACTTTCGACAGCCTGCCCGAATTGCTGGAAGTCCAGCAGGGTAAACAGACCCTCATTGGTTATCCAGCGCTGGTGGATAAACTCACGCATTGCCATATTGAGGTCTTTGATGACCCTGATGAAGCGGCGCGTATACATCGCATGGGCATGCGGCGCCTGTTTGCCTTGCAGTTGAAAGAGCAGATCAAGTTCCTGGAAAAAAATATCCCTGGTTTGCAGCAGATGGGCATGCAATTCATGGCGCTGGGTTCGCAGGAAGAATTGCGTGACCAGATTATTCAGGTCGCCATAGAAAGTGCCTTCCTGCAAAGCCCTTTACCTGCCAATTCAGGTGAATTCAACAAGCGCCGGGATGAAGGTAAGGCCAGGTTGAATTTGCTGGCCAATGAAATTGCCCGCACAGCCGCACAGATATTGGCTGAATACCACAGCTTGCCAAAGAAACTGCAAGGCATCAAGGCGCATGCGCAAGCTGCTGCCGATATGCAGGCGCAATTGCAGATGCTGGTGACCAAGCACTTTATAGCGGAAAATGATTTCACCCAGTTATCGCACTTCCCGCGTTACCTGAAAGCGATCACGGTACGCATGGACAAGCTGCGTGCCGATCCGACGCGTGACCAGAAGTTGCTAGCTGAATGGAATAGTGTCGCCCAGGCCTGGCAACGTCATCCGCGCAAGACCGGTGTCGATGCTGATCCAAAACTGCTGGAGTTCCGCTGGTTGCTGGAAGAACTGAGAGTATCGCTGTTTGCCCAGGAGCTGCGTACACCCATGCCGGTATCAGTCAAGCGCTTGCAAAAAGTGTGGGAAAGTTTGCAGCGATAGCCGTCAATAGATCACCAGTAAATGAGTAATAGCATGGCCGCAGGCAAAGCATGTTTGCTTGTTGTATGCTGAGGGCAGGCAGACAGGTTAATACACCTGATACTGCCTGCTTTTTTTATAGGCATGCTGAAATTCATGAATCATAAACTGAACCCCGCAACGATCTTCTTGCTTGTCATACCGCCTTTGCTCTGGGCGGGCAATGCTGTCGTCGGGCGTATGATTCATGAGATGGTGCCGCCTATCACCCTGAATTTTATACGCTGGGTATTGGCCTTTTTGATACTCTTGCCCATGGCTTTCCACATTTATCGCCGTGACAGCATGTTGTGGCTTAACTGGCGGCGCTATGCATTATTGGGTTTGCTGGGTGTCGGTTTGTACAATGCCTTGCAATACCTGGCCTTGCAGAGTTCTACACCGATTAACGTCACTCTGGTTGCAGCCAGCATGCCGGTGTGGATGATGATGGTTGGTAGTCTGTTCTTCCAGGCCAAGGTCTCGCGCTGGCAATTAGGCGGTGCAGTATTGTCTATCGTTGGTGTGTTGATTGTCTTAAGCCGTGGTGAAATAAGGCAATTGCTGTCGCTGCATCTGGTTCTTGGCGATATTTTCATGATTATTGCCACCATCACCTGGTCAGTCTATAGCTGGTTGCTGACGCGCGGTAACGATGGTGAGTTACGCAATCACTGGGCTGATTTCTTACTGGCGCAAGTCAGCTTTGGTGTATTGTGGTCCGGCTTATTTTCTGCAACTGAATGGGTTGTTACCAAGCCGACCATACACTGGAGCCCCATGCTATTCGCGGCTCTGGCTTTTGTTGCCATTGGCCCGGCAGTGATTGCTTTTCGTTGCTGGGGCCTGGGTGTACAGAGAGTGGGGCCGAATATTGCTTCTTTCTTCAATAACCTGACGCCCCTGTTTGCCGCCCTGATGTCGGCGGCCTTTTTAGGCGAAGCACCGCATGCGTTTCATGCACTGGCATTTATGTGCATTGTTGGTGGCATTATCCTGTCTTCGCGGCGCTAGATTTTATTCAAGTTCTTGGTTTAAATCGGGTCGCCAACGCCTATAGGTGCAGGAGCGATGTTGACGATGAGTGAGAATAGTTGCTCATATTTGTAACGTTCGCCAGCATCATCGAGCATTTTGCGGTTTTCTAAAAATGCCGCATCGACTTCTTTCCAGTCCTGGTCATTCAGCACTTGCCTGGCTATGGGCATGATGCGCTCTTCTTCTGCACGCATGTGGGCAAAATAAAAATGGGCGTACTGCTCCACCAGATCACGAAATCGTGCAAAAGCAGGTTTGCCACCAAATTCATAGTCCAGCAAAGCATGAAATAACCTATGCACCATCAACTCACCTTTACTGTGTTGTTCACTTAAGGCATCAAGTTCACTGTCGAGTTGATGTGTTCTTTCCTTGATTTTAGTAAACAGGTATTGATCTTCTTTTGGGTGATGGACTTTTTCAGGATATTCCATGATGTAATACAGCATCGCCCGGAATACTTTTAGATCAGGCGCATTGCCCCCACTTTCTATTTGCCGGACGAAATAGCGCATACCTTGTATGACTGATGACAAGTGTTCGTGCTCATCTTGTATGACGCGCAGCGAAGCAGGGTAAATATTTCTGACTGACATGGCGTGTCTCCTTGCTATTCTTTTTATTACTTTACTTTGGCAGAGACAGGGGGCTCTTGATCAGGATCAAAGGTGCTGGCTTGACTGGGTGATAAAAAATTAGCCACGCAAGCGAAGCTTGCGCGGCTATATTGCATCCTGATTGTGTGAAAACGCCACTTGGCGTTCAATGTATTCTGAAAATCAGACTTAATGTATTAACGTTTTGCTTGTATCGCTTCGATCTGATCCATGATTTTATTCATGCGTACAAATACTGCCTGATAGGGGGCGGGAGAAGCCAAGTCAACACCTGCACTCTTGACCAGTTCGTAGGGATACGCAGAGCCACCTGATTTCAGGATGTTCAGGTATTTATCCCTGGCACCAGCTTGCCCTTTCAGGATTTCATCTGCAAACATGGAGCCAGCAGCGATGGAAGTTGCATACTGGAATACATAAAAGCGATTGTAGAAGTGTGGGATATAAGCCCATTCTACGGCATAGGCATCATCTATCTTCATGACGTTTTCTTTGTCACCATGATAGCTTTTCAGGATGTCGCCATAGATTTTCGATAATGCTTCACCAGTCAGTGATTCACCTTTGTCTACTTTGGCATGTACTTCACGCTCAAAGTCTGCAAACATGGCCTGGCGGAAGAAGGTGCCGCGCAGGTTTTCCAGTGCTGAACCGAGATACAGGAGGCGCTCATCATCGCTTTTGGCGATCTTTAGCATATGGTCAAGCAGGAAAACTTCATTGGTGGTTGATGCAATCTCCGCTGTGAAAATCGGATAGTCAGCGCTGATGAAAGGCTGATGCTTGTTGGCCAGATAGGAATGCATGGCATGACCCCATTCATGTCCTAAAGTTGAAACCGATTCATAATCATCGTTGTAATTCAACAGCACGTAGGGGTGAACATCGTAGGCCGAGCCATTCATGTATGCGCCTGAGCGCTTGCGTGGACGTGGGTAAACATCCATCCAGCGTTCCGTCGTGGCTTTGGTCATGGCTTTAACATAGTCGTCACCTAAAGGCTTGACTGACTCCAAAACCAGTTTGACACCATCCTTGATCGTGTATTTGAAATCGCCAGATACCAGGGGTGGATATATGTCGAAATAGCGCAGGTCTTTTACACCAAGCAGTTTGGCGCGCAATTTGAAGTATCGGTGCAGGGTAGGCAGGTTGGCCCTGGTTTGCGATACAAGCGTGTCATAAACTTCGCGTGGCAATTTGTTGTTATCCAGTGCTTGCGTCAAAGAATCGGGATAGTTGCGTATCTTGGCGTAGGCTGAGTCGCGTTTTAATTGTTCGTAAAACATAACGCCATAACTGCGTTCAAATTCTTTCCATTTGCCCCAGAATGCGTCAAATACCAGTTGGCGATCTGCCCGGTTGGGGGCCGCACGGTATTTGGTATAGGCGGACTGATCTATGCGTACTTCTTCACCATTCGATAATTTGACCTTGGGCCATGGCATATCTGCATTTGACAAGGTGGAATAGACAGCGCTGGCAGTATTGGTTGCCATGCCAAAGGTGGCGACGATTTCTTCGCCTTTTTTATCCAGGGTATGCTGGCCGGAACGCAAGATGTCATCTAACTGATGGGTATAGATCTTCAAGCCTTTTTCTTTGGACTGGAATGCAGCTATTTTTTTTGCACCTATACTCAAAATTTCTGGTTTGAGGAAAGACGTTGCTTCTTCCACTTTACTGCCCAAAATGTCCGAGCGCTGACCCAGGTCTGCGCCAGCATTGTCACCAGTGTCCTGGTCGCGGAACTGGAAGGCATAGCTGGACAGACGGGCATAGCGCTTCCACAAGTCGGCATTCAAATCCAGGCAAGTCTTGAAACGGGCAATACTGTCACCCAGGTGACCGCTACAGGTTTGAAACTGTTTTAACTGCACTTCCAGCGTCATCGCATCTTTATCCCAATCAGCCTTGGTCTGATACATGTCTTTTAAATTCCAGCGATCTGCTTCTGTCTCATTGGGATGGGCAGCAAAGGCAAAGCTTGGCAGGGTCAATGCAACAGCGAACAAGTTGCGAACAAGATGTTTATGCATGATTTATGGTCCAGTTTGGATTTTTTGGATTAATGGATGTGCAACAAATGCAGGATAGTGGCTTATTGTTTATTTAATATTAATATATTTCAATGTAGTCATATTGACCCTGCACTTGAGGCCATATTTTGGTCTGAAAGTTCACAATTGAAAAGCAAATTTGGAAATATATTTACCATTTCTAAAACTTGAAATTATTAAGTAATTAATTAATTTGCAACTAAACCTGGCTTATGGTTACACAATGGCGGTAAATCCAAAAAAGCACATATGTGCAAAAAAGGCGAACCATGGTTCGCCTTTTTGTGCAGGTAAACTCAATTACTTGCTACTCAATTCCACCTTGATCAAATTATCATCAGGTTTGCGATCCACATACTTGATATCTGGATCTATGCCTGCTTTGGCGGGTATGCCTTTGACGATGAGTTTGAATTCCATTTCTTTCTGGTGGATGAGCTGACGCTGACGCAGCAAGGGTTTGCCGTCTTTGTCGTCTATGCCTATGTCCATCCAGTCTTTCAGAGGGACTTCTTTTTCTACACCCAATTCATCGGCCTTGAGTTTATTGCTGGTGACTTTGAGTGTCACTTCGTGCTGACCATCAGACAAGGCTGTAGCCGTTGCTGAAATGGCGCGATTTTCATACAGGGTGATGGAGTCAAACAGATCATCAATCACATATTGCTGCTCAGTCGGCGTGACTTCACGCAAGGCCTTGGTCAGGGCAGTGCTGCTAGGGTAAGGTGCGCCCTTGTTGGCATGGCGTGCGATGACTTGGCGCAAGGCCTGATTGACTTTGTCTTCGCCGATCTGGTCTTGCAGCAAGTACATGGCCAGGCTGCCTTTGGCATAGTGGATATAGTCTTGATTTTCATTTTGTGCCAGCGGCAATTCTTTTTTCCTTTCCTGACTGCGGCCATGTAAATAGCGATCCAACTCAAACTGCAAGAAGCGGCGCATGGTTGCATCGCCATAGGTATGCTTCATGACCATCAGGGCAGAATACTGTGCCAGGGTTTCCACCAGCACTGTGCCGCCTTTGCTATTGCCCGAGATGACTTGATGTGCCCACCATTGATGGGCGACTTCATGTGCTGTTACATAGAATGGGTAATCAACTTCCTTGGGATTGTTATCATCGACACGGGCAATGAAGCCTATGCTTTCCGAGAAAGGTATGGTGTTGGGGAAAGCCTGAGCAAATCTGGCATACCTTGGAAACTCAATGATACGGACCAGTTTGTGCTGATACGGACCAAAGTTCTTGGTGTAATAATCCAGTGATTTTTGCACGCCTTTCAACATACGGTCTACATTGTATTCATGTCCTCTGTGATAATTGATTTCTATGGGAGTGTTTTGCCATTTCGCCTGTTTGACTTCATAACGTCCTGACAGGAAGGCATAAAAATTCAAGATGGCTTGCTCTGGCACGTAGTGATAATAGTTGCGCCCTTGCTCTTGCCATTGACGCTTTAAAGTGCCAGGTGCAACTGCCATTTGATCTGCAGAGGTTGACACTACCGCATCAAAACTGATCCAGTCGGCATCATTGGCGATATAATTGTTTTCCAATGCCTTGGGATCATCCCTTTCAGCCATTCTCTCCTTTTCAGGCAAGCCATGCTCGCGTCTGGTTTTATCTTCCCTGAGTTCCAGAGCTGGCTGATAGCCTATATGTGGCATCAACATGCTATTGAAGAAGCTGCCATTGTAGTAAAGAGGGCTACCCTGGCTCATACCCAGGACGTTTTTGGGCGCGATTTTAAGTTCAAAATTGAAATTCAATTTCTCGCCTGCCGCTAAAGGTTCTTTAAGTTTGTAGCTATGAAACCCTAGCTTGCTATCGGCTATATTTTTTTCATTCGGTAAATCCCATTCCATCTTGATGATGTCTACATCGTCTTTTTGCGTGATAAAAATTTCTTGTATAGCGTGGTTGCTGCGATTGACGAGTTGGTAGCTACCTTTGATATGGCTGCTACGGGTTTCCGGGAAAATGTCTACATTCAGCTTGACATCGCTAATGCGTGGCTGTGCCTGGTTGGCATACTGTTTATAACGTTTTTCATATTGGGCATTATCAGTTTGCTGGGCAAACTGGTTTTGATAAGGATTGAGGATATTCGTAAAGTAAAAAATCGCAGCACCAGTCAACAAAAAGACACTGGTGCCAGCCAACATCAAAATCGAATTGCCGCCTGAGAAAGCCTGTTTTGCCAGGCGTAAACGCAGGCGGAAATCGGTGGTAGTGCCACGTACCCACATCATCAAAGACAGGCTGACCAGGATCAAGGCTGCACCGGTCCAGTAAGTCAGATACCAGCGTGAGATCGCCAGCATGTGGCCATAACCATTCATGTCAGAATAAGTAACAGATGGTGTCACTGCATAGTTGAACATGGGATGCTCCACACCCAGTGCAGGCAAGGCTATCGTGGCAGCGTAATACAGCATGATCAAAAAATAAGCCAGATACTTGTGATTGACGATAACTTGCAAGGAAATCGCTAGTACAGCTAACAAGGCATATTCCGGCCATTGCATCAGAAACAGCTGCTGCACATACTGGGCTAACTCATAATTGTTATAGCCTTTGATGGCCTGTAGCAGGATGCCGCACAACATCAATACGAAGAGCATGATGCCTTGCAAGGCGATCAGTGCGATCAGCTTTGCAGCGAATGGCAAATAGTTTGGAATGGGTAGTGCGTCGAGCAGTTGCGCAATGCGCGCATCCCGTTCACGCCATACCAGTTCTCCGGCATAAAAAGTAGTGATGGCAAGCATGAAGATACCAAAGCTGCCACCCAAAATCTCCAGTACCGCATAGGTCACAGGATAAGTGGGCGTGCCAAACATTTTAGTGACGGAACTGGAAATCGCAAACACGAACAAAACGCCAGCCAATAGTATGACGATGAAATAAACATTTTTTACTGACTCCCGCAAATTCAGCATGCTCTCGGCATACAGTAACTTCAAGATTCTGTTACCTGAGAAATTGGGTGTAACTTTTTGCAGTAGCATCGTGGCGGGTGACGTTGTAGCAGCCTCTTTCTTTTGCTTGCCTGTCGTGTTGATCGTTGCGAATTTAAAGCGCCAGTAGCACAGCCCCAGACTGGCAAGGCCAAGACCCAGCCATATCAGACGGTTGATGAGAAAAACGCCATCCAGAGCGATTTGTCGGGCATTCTTGTCGGCTATGCTCCAGTATTCAGTCATCATGCTGACGGCAGAAGAACCAAAGGGATCAAGCAGGGCAGCCATGGTCTTGTTGTCGAGATCAGCCCGCAACGAACGGGCGACCAGATAGCCGATAATCAACAGCACGCTGGACACATACACCGGCATCATGCGACGTGTAAGTGCGCCAAGGGTAAAGAAAATACCACCAAAAATTATAAAATTCGGCAATATCGCATACAGATAGGGCATGACATATGACAAAGGCTGTACTGCACCCAGCCTGACAGCTTCTATGCCCGGCAAATAACAACCCAGCCATGCACCCAGACCGAGCCCAGAAAAAATGATGATGCTGGTCAGCAGGGCAGCCAAAAAGCGACCTGCGAGATATTGGAATTTGCTGATGGGGGCGCTGTAGAAAAAATGCCAGGTGTGGTGTTCTATATCCTGGTGCGTCGCTTGTCCCATCAATGCCGCAACCGTGCTGATGCCCAGATAGCCAAGGAAGGTGATGCTTTGAAAAACGGCTACTGGCGCATTGATATAAACCTTGCCGCCAAAACCGATGGACGCGCCAGCAAATAAGCCACCTGCTGCTGCCATCCATAGCAGGGCCAGGCAAAAGAAAACCAGAAAATAGACATAAGTGGACAGGCTGCGGGATTTCTGGCGCAGCTCAAACATGAGTATCGCTAACATGACGACTCCTCAGGCTGCGCGTTGAACTGGCAATGCAGCAGGGCTGGGCAGCAAACCAGCCATCGCAGTGAAATACACATCTTCCAGATTGCCTTGGGTCGCGTCAAAGCCATGATCTGGCTGTTCGTCCGCATAGACGTGGATGAGCGTACGGCCCGAAGTCAGGCGACTGGAGATGACTTGATACTTTTGCTGGCAGGCTGCGAGTTCAGTCTTCTCAACAAAGCGTTTCCAGATTTTGCCCTGGATCTGTGCGATCAAAGAAAGCGGCTGTCCGGTTAGTATTACCTGGCCTTTGTTGATGACAGCCATGTTGTTGCACAGGTCAGCCACATCTTCAACGATATGGGTGGAAAGGATGACGATTTTTTCTGTGCCTATGTCAGCCAGCAAATTATGAAAGCGTACCCGTTCTTCCGGGTCTAGGCCAGCCGTAGGTTCATCAACGATGATCAGTTTTGGGTCGCCGAGCAAGGCCTGCGCAATGCCAAAACGCTGACGCATGCCACCAGAGAAGCCACCCAGGTGCTTGTTTTTGACATTGTAGAGATTGGTTTGATGGAGCAAGGCCTCAACCACCTCTTTACGTTGTTTGCGATTATCCAGCCCCTTCAGGACCGCAAAGTGATCCAGCAAGTCATAGGCGCTGACCTTGGGGTAAAGGCCAAAGTCTTGCGGTAGATAGCCAAGCAAACGGCGTATCTGATCCTTTTGTTCATGGATATTGATATTGTCCAGCAGCGCAGTGCCTGAATCGGCATCCTGTAAAGTCGCCAGCGTGCGCATCAGGGTCGATTTGCCCGCACCATTTGGTCCCAGCAAGCCAAACATCCCTGCAGGTATGGTCAGGTTGATATCATTGAGTGCCTGTACACCGTTACTGTATAGTTTTGAGAGATGTTGTACGCGAAGTTCCATGCTTTTTCCTTGTTGTAATTGAACCATTCCTTGCGCGGTTGGCGCCGGTAGACATATCTTATGCAAATGGAATGTGCAAATGGAAAGATGCGATGAAACAGATATGGGCAGGGACGGAAGCGAGAAATTGGGGATTGAATTAGTCTGCCTGGAACGAGATTGGCATCTTGTCAGGCTTATTAGGTCAAAGTGCTGCAAGTTTGTGTTTGATGCGATATAATGGAGCTTGGCGGGCCCCTGCGCATTGCGGCATGGCCAATCTGGTCAGGTCGGGAACGAAGCAGCCACAGTCATTTCCCGTAAGTGCCGCAGATCAGGCTCGCCAACTTCTTCTTTCAAATTCACCAGCTTAAATTCTCGTAACATGGATTGCCATGTGTCCTAGTCTTGCTCAATGCTATGCGGCGAACTTGTCGGTTTGATTGACAGGGGCGATGAGAGGTAATAGCAGGCTGATGGTGGTTCCTTCGCCTGGTTCACTTTCCAGATCGATTTTGCCCCCAAGGACATCCGTTACCAGATTGTAGACGATATGCATTCCCAGGCCAGAACCTCCTTTGCCAAGTTTCGTTGTAAAGAAGGGGTCAAAGACACGGGCGAGGTGTTCAGGTGAAATGCCTGTACCATCATCACTGAAGATAATTTCAACCTGATGCTGACCAAACAGCCTGGTTTTCAGGTACATATTTCCGTGTTCGAGATTTTCAAATGCATGGGTCAGGCAGTTATTGACGGAATTTGTAATAATTTGCGCCAGAGCACCTGGATAACTTTCCATCATAATATCTGGTGTAAAGTCTATATGCAGGTGATGTGTACTTCTGCTATACATAGGTTCCAAAGTGACCAGAATTTCATTAAGTGTCGTGCTAAGGTCAAAATTGCGCCGGTGATTGCTGGACTGGTCTACTGCCACTTGTTTGAAACTGAGAATTAACTGTGCAGCCCTGTCCAGGCTGCGTACTAGGATATTCGCGCCCTTGCTGGTTTCACGAGTTAGCTGTGCCAGAACAGAGCGACGTGGCTGTGTAGTGGATAATTCATTTTCCATGGTGACTGCATGGTCTTGCAAAGTTGAGGCTACCGTGACGCTGTTTCCTATGGGTGTATTCAACTCATGCGCAATACCGGCAACCAAAGAGCCCAGCGCTGCCATTTTTTCTGAACGTATCAGTTCCCCTTGCATAGCGGTCAAGCTGTCGAGTGCATTGCCCAGTTCTCTATTAGTTTCTTCCAGGCTTTGAGTACGCTGCGCAACCCTTTTTTCCAGATCGGCATTCAATTGGCGGATTTCATTTTCTATAGCGCGTATCTGGCTGATGTCGATGGGTGTAAAGATAACCATCTTGTTACCACCAGATTCAAATAACCTTGAAGACAGTAAACAGGTGGCAATTTTGCCATTTTTATAGCGAAATCGCATTTCAAACTGGTCGACAAAACCCTGCTCTTTGAGTAGTTTTAGATAGTTTTCCCGTAAAGAGACGTCTTCCCAAAGCTGCAGTTCTTGCGGGGTTTTCCCCATCATTTCATGGACTTGAAAACCGGTTTGTTTCAGCAAGCTGTCATTCACTTCAACCAGTTTGTCATCTGCCAAACTGATCAACGCCAAGGGAACAGGCGAAAATTTAAATAGGTTAACGAATTTACTTTCACTAGTGCGCAGTGACATTTCCGATTTTCTTAAGGAGTCTTCCGAGAGCTGCAGGCGATGTATATGTACCCATAAGGAAAACGTTAATACGCATAGAAGCAGTATTGTAATTCCGGAAAACACCAGGCGGTCACGTGTGCGTTCGCGCCACGGCATCAGGATAGAATCGCTGTCGCGGGCAAAAACTGAAACGATAGGAAAACCGGCAATTTTCCGATAGGTATAAAGTCGCTCTATTTGATTTTTTTCATCAAGAAACTGCGTGTCTTTGAAGTTGCCTTCGACGGCTTTACTGGCCAGTTCATGAATGACTGGCGAATGTTTGATTTGCTTTCCTATATATTCCTTGTCGAAAGGAAAGCGCACGATCACGGTGCCATTTTCGGTAAACAGGGATACTATCGCCTTGCTATCTTTAGCGATGCGGGCATACACCGCACTAAAGTAAGAAACGCTAATGTCGGTACTTATAATTCCTAAATGACTACCATTGTCCGCATATAAGTTGCGAGCAAGTGGGACGACCAACTCCGTATCATAAAAGCGCTGAAAGGGCTGACCAATCACGGCATGTTTGATTTCGGGATGCTTGAGCAAATAGGGGATGTATGTTCTTTCGTCCGCATCAACCTGATATGCAGGGTAATCGATAGTACTGACGAAGGCTTTTCCAGCAACATTGACATACTGCAGTGCTTTTAATATTTTGTTAAAAGGCTGTGCTTTGGTGATGAGTTCACGGATGATGTCGTCATTTAGCTCTCGCTCCCTGCTGATGGATTGTATGGCGTTGATGACTGTGCTCAAGTTGCCATCGGCCTCGTTCAGAGTTTGGGTAGCATGTTCTTCCAGCAGGCGAACAGCGACCAATCCATTTTCATGCTCGGATCTGAAAGTAATGTTGCGGTCTTGCGAAATGGCCCACCATGTTTGCAAAATAATGGCTGCAATGGCCACACCTGCAAGTAACAGGAAAATCACACCAGCAATTTTGGGCCGTTCAGCCGGTACCGCCATGCAAATTCCTTCCTGTAAATTCTTTCAGATTCTCGATGATTGAGACAGCTTGCGAGGTGGCGAAATTATTAATTGAATATGTGTAAGCTCAAACCTGAACAAAGAGGAAGTTTTTGGACTTCCCCATTTTAAAGATGTACCAAGCTTTATCTTAATAGTATATTCCAGTTCCCAGGCAGAAATCTTGTCCAGGAACTCTCTCTACATACCCTTTTTTCTTTTCCAAATCCTTGGTAACAGGATTGGGCCAGCGATAGGCAACCCATGCTTTGCCGTTGGCGAAACATTTTTCTGCCATCTCCTTGATCAGGTAAACACCATCCTGATCACGCATGTCCAGCATGGTCTTACCCACAATCTTTGGATTTTTACCGTGGACAGCCTGGTAACCTTTTTGATCAAGTGTATATAAATACAAGTCGCCTTTTTTATTGATATCGCTGGCAGTATTGAAGGGGCTGTCCAGTTTGTTAAATTCAGCAATGGACTTTTCAACACCATTCTTTTTGATGTATTCCTGCGCTTTTTGAATCAAAGTGACGGCTTCTGCTTCCGTACTTCTTTCTGCAGCGCTTGCGAAGTTAGGTGATGTAACGACAATTAATCCCACAGCAAATACGAGGCTTGTCTTTTTCATGGGTGTCTCCCTGATTTGAAGCTGGTTAAAGAACTATGAAACCGGGTTTTTCAAATGCTGAACAGGAAATGCTAGTAATGGGGTTGATGTACCTTGCTTATACAGGGTACTACTGCATGCAATCACAACGATACAAATTAATTGCCCAGTGTTTTTATGATAGAGCCAAACTTTGAAAAGTTAAGTTAAATGGAAATAAATTGCTATTGAAATTCACTCGATTTAACATTGAATTTATTGTTTTTTTTGTGAAACTGAATGGCAAAGTAATCAATGAATTGGAGGCAATTGATACTTGACTTAGGGGTTGCAGAAAAGCTGGATATCTTCCTGACGCTGCATGCCGAGTGGGGTAATCCGATAATGATTTATGTCCATTGTGGTTGTTGAAGGGCTTTGTTGCGCAAGGGTTTGGTTTTGATGCCTCGCGCAAACATATTGCTGATACTTCTACAGGTGTTACTCAGGTCTTGACGTAGCACATACCGTCAGCCTGATTTAATTTAATTGTTTTTTATGTAGCTAAGTGCTTGTCCGTCACCTTAACGATAGGGCTGATTTGTGTTGCCATGATGACGATCAGGATCAACAGGCTGCCACTGCCCATGAATAATTGCGGAATAGTGATGCTGCGCAGTAGCCAGCCAGTGAATGCCGCCGAAACTGGCCCTATGCCCATGAAGATAAACATGAACATACTCATGGCACGGCCTACCATATTCGGTGGCACCTGTTTTTGTACCCAGGTAAATACTGCCACATGTAAAAAGCCACCCAATATGCCTACGCTTAATAGTATTACGGCACCTTGCCAACTGGCGCTTATCAGGCCCATGGGTATAAACAAAATTCCGACAATAAAATCGACCAGCAAGATAGTGCGTCCCAGATTACCGAAACGCAGATTGGGTTGCATGCCTGCCAGAGCCATGCCTAATAGCGTACCTGCACCGTGTGAACCTGCCAGCAAGCCCAGCGCGTTGGCGCTATTGCTGAGTTGATTTGCCATGACAGGTAAGGCGATCTGTATCGGCCCCATAATGAAGAAGGCGATCGCTGCCCAATAGATAAAGCAACTGCGCAACTGTTTCTCCTTCCAGCAATAACGCAAGCCTTCTGTCAGTGATTGCAGCAGCGCTGGTTTATGTCCGGCAAGGCCAGGGGGCATAGTCATGTTGCTCATCCCGACCTTGCTCAGTGTCCAGGCAGAAAAAGCATATGTGAAGCAATCGAAGAAGAAAGCCGCTGCCAACCCTTGCGCATCGTTGATCATCCCTTGCTCATGCGTGCCAAACAGAGCAATCAGCAAGCCTGCCAGTACAGGGCCTATGAACATGGTCAACTGGCGCACACTCAACATGATGCCATTTGCAGATTGCAACTGCGCTGGTGCGACTACCCGTGGCAACATGGATGTGCCTGAGGGGATACTGAAGGCAGTCGAGATACCCAGACCCAGCGCCAGGACGTACACCATCCATAATTCCAGCTTGCCGTAAAAAATCAGGGCGCTTAATATACCAAGTAGAAGGGTATTGATGTACTTGGTTTGCATCATTACGGTCTTGGGTGAGTAGCGGTCCACCACTGCACCACCCAGCAATATCAACAATGCACGTGGCACGCTGATCAGTGCCAGCACGATACCCAGTATTAAAGTGTCGCCGGTCATCTTCAGCACTAGCCAGGGCAGGGCAATTAATGTGAACTGGTCACCGAGCATGGAGATAGCGCCACCGCCTATCAGCCACAGGAAATTACTGTCCTTGAATATGCCTTTGGGCGAGCTGTCGGCATTATTTGTATTTACATCGTTCATTTTGTTTTCCTTATGGTTTCAGAGGATGGCTTTTTTCCAGAAAGGCCAGTCCCTGGCGGGCATAAACAATTAATGCCTGCGTCAGTCCGCCACCTATACTTAGTTCGGGTTCTTTTTCGTGGATGCTTCTGACTTTGAGCATGGTCGGCAAATGATTGCCCCATGCGTCCATGAATAAAGTGCGCCACTTGATTAAAGATGCTTGTACATCGGGATGTTCAGGTGGTAGGCTCATTGCCATTTTTTGTCTTACTTCTGCAAAAACATGTGTCCAGGTTTCGTTATTCTTAAAGAAGGATTTGCGGAAATACTGCAGCTCTTCTTCATTCAGATATTTGCTATAAATGTCATACCTGACTTCGATTGATGCCTTGGTAATAAAGTCCATCATTTCATCATCGACACCACTTAAGGATTGCAAAGATGGCTCTTTTCTATGCATCTGGGTAAATTTGCTAAGAAGTGCGGGATCAGGCATTAATGTGCTCATGGCGCGCACCCACTCCCTGGCCAGTTGCTTGGCTCTAGGGTCGCTGGGTGGTATTTTCTGATCCAGTAAAACTCGCCCTGCCTGGACAAAAGGAGGCATATGCGTGTCAATATTGCTTTGCGCCTGCACCTCCAGTTCACGCAAGCGCAGAATTTCATCGCGGCTGAAATATTTGCCAATCAGGCTCATCATTTCCAGCGTAGACAACCAGTATTCAAGATTGGGTTCGTTATTGGTTTTCAGTAAGCCTGACAATTCTTGCAGCCTGTCGCGCAATTCCATGCTTTGGGCTATCTGCTGGTCCAAACCAGAAATCTGCTCGTCTATCACGCAGTGCAAGTCATTGCCAGCACCATTGATGACATCGCCAACTTCTGCCAGCGACAAATCGAGGCGGCGCAGGGCTTGAATGTGATGCAGGCGTTTGATATCTGCCCTGTCGTACAGACGATAACCCGCTTCAGAGCGCACAGATGGCTTGAGCAAGCCGATTTTGTCGTAATGATGCAGTGTGCGTATAGTCAGGCCAGTGCGGCTGGCCAGTTCTCCGATTTTCAATAACATACCTGATCTCCTTCAGTCAGGCAGACTATAAAGCCTCACCTAATGTCAGGGTCAAAGGTTTTCTGAATATATTTTTGCCAATCGGTGTATTTGCCTTTTTTATCTTTTCTTTGGCCAATATGCCCACATTACTCCAAGCAGACTGCTCAGTAGGATAAAGCCCCATTCCATGCCACCTTGACCAGGGCCAACGACATACCAGCCATATTGGGCGTGGACATGAATTAATCCAAAGCAAATCACGACGATATGACCTAGGCATGCAGGCACGACCAGGCGATTGGCCAGCAACGCCAGGCTGCAGGCAGTTTGTAGCAGCAAGACCAGCCATGCCAGGGAAGTGCCAAAGGGATAGCCCAGCGAAGTCAGGAATTCGCCAAATCGCGGAATGTTTTCTATATGGGTGTAACCATGCAGGGGATGCATCAAAATAATGAGAGCTACACCTATGCGTACCATATCCATGCCGCGATTGAGGTTGGCTGGATTTGTTTTATACCATTGCTGAATCATGGAAAGTCTCCTGAAAAATGGGCTCTCAACAATGGCAGAGAATAAAACTTGGCAATGACTTGTGTGATCGATTCGTCTTGCAGAGTGATGAATTCAAGACAGACCTTGGCGGAAGAGGGCTGGTGATGCTGGATCACCAGGCCAGTAGAAATTAATGCTTGATTTCAGGGGCAGGTAATGTGCCTTCAGTCAATGTGCTGGCAACAAACAACTGCGCACAATCCACCTTGTCGAAACCATAGTGCTTGCCACAGAAATCGCAATTGATATCCAGCGTACCAAGGTCAGCGATGGCAGATTGTATTTCGTCTTCGCCCAGCATTCTCAACATGTCACCGACTTTTTCACGTGTGCAATTGCACTGGAATTGCGGATGCAAAGGGTCGAATACACGTATGGTTTCTTCCCAGAACAGGCGGTGCATGAGTATGTCTATCCCAGTGCTCAGTAGTTCCGGCCGCTTCAGGGTATCGCCCAGCATGACGGCATGGTTCCAGGCTTCGGTTTCATCCTCCACCTGAGCTTCCGCACCGCCGGTTTTAGGTAGTTTTTGTAACAACATGCCGCGCGCGACCTTATCATCAGCAGCCAGCCACAGCTTGGTGTCGAGTTGCTCAGAGCGCTGCATATAGTTTTCTATGACAGTTGCTATGCTGTCGCCATCCAGTGGTACGATGCCCTGGTAAGCCTGTTGACCCGGCAATTTATTATTCGGGTCCAGCGTGATCACAAATCGTCCTTTGCCATGGGAATGGATTAAGTCTGTCAGGCTGGCATCATCTGCAATGTCGGCATGCTCGCTGAGTTTGGCAGTGGCGCGCATTTTCAATTCAGCATCGCATTCAACCACCAGCAATTTGACAGGGCCATCTCCATGAATTTGCATGATCATGGTGCCATCAAACTTCAGGTTGGCTGACAGCAGCGCAGATGCGGCCATCAACTCGCCCAATATGGTTTGTACAGCTGCAGGATAAGTCTTGCGTGCCAGGGTTTGTTGCCAGGTGTGAGTCAGTTCGACCATTTCGCCACGTACACCGGCATGTTCGAACATGAATTTTTGTAAGGTATCAGTCATTATTATCGCTAAATCAGTCTATGCGTTTGAGTTGAGTTTTAAAGGCTTGCCCGCGCTTAACATAGATATTGGCATTGCGCTGCAGGCCAGCAATATCTGCTTCGCTGAGTGTCCTGACTACTTTGGCGGGTGAGCCTATGATGAGGGAGTTATCAGGAAATTCCTTGCCTTCTGTGACAAGCGCGCCAGCGCCAACCAGGCAGTTCTTGCCGATCTTTGCGCCATTCAGTACTACAGCCTGTATGCCTATCAATGATCCATCACCAACGGTACAGCCATGCAGCATGGCCTGGTGGCCAACAGTGACATTTTTGCCTATCACCATCGGGTAACCAGGATCAGTGTGTAAAATACTGCCTTCCTGGACATTGCTGTTTTCACTGATGGTAATCAATTCATTGTCGCCGCGTATGGTGACATCAAACCAGATGCTGGCATTGGCTTCTATCCTGACTTTGCCTATGATGTTGGCACTGTCTGCGATATAGGCGGACGCATCTATTTCTGGAGCTAGGTCACCAAATTGGTAAATAGGCATGATTATTCCGTAAAATGGCGCATTATTTATAACGCATTATTGGGTAAAGCCCGTATTGTAAACCCCAGCGGGTTCGCTTGCCCGACTTTGCCCGTCTATGAAAGATAAAGTTATTAATGAGTTAAGAGCATGCGCATTGGCTGCAGTGCTGGAACCAGATCCTCAACACAAATGTGAGGCTATCCATGCAATTTCCAAGGAGTCCTTACTGGATGTCGCTGCCGAATTTACAGAGCCTGAAGGAATCCCCGGGCGTTTGAGCAAGCCTGAGTTAGTTCCGCCAGGTAAGGTAGGCCGTCGCGCCATGAATACGGTTGAAGGCAGAGCAGTGCTCATTCATGCACTGGCACATATAGAACTGAATGCAGTCAATCTGGCGGCAGACATCATCTGGCGCTTTGCTGGCATGCCCGCACAGTTTTATCTCGATTGGTTGCAAGTAGTTAAAGAGGAGGCCTATCACTTCCAATTACTGGTTGGACATTTGCGTAGCCAGGGCTTTGCTTATGGAGATTTCCCGGCGCACAACAGCATGTGGGAGATGGCGGAGAAAACCAAGGGCGATCTGTTAGCCCGCCTTGCTTTAGTGCCGCGCACACTTGAAGCGCGTGGCCTGGATGCTACGCCTGCCGTCATGGCCAAGCTGACGCAGGCAGGTGACCAGGCAGCTACCGATATTTTGGCGATTATCCTGCGCGACGAAATTGGCCATGTCGCCATTGGCAATTTTTGGTATAAGAAGCTGTGCGCAGAACAGGGCCTGGATATTATTTCGACGTATGCCGAGATGACCCGTAAATACAAGGCCCCGCCAGTGCGGGGGCCTTTCAACCTCGAAGGCAGAAGGGCAGCAGGTTTCGATGAAGATGAACTGCGTGCCTTGCAGGCCGCTGCAAACGTTTAGTTAGGTAGTGAACTGTGTTTAATCCCCTGCACGAACCGAACCTATACCTTCCACAGATTTGCTGACATTCCGTGGGTGGCCGTAGTAGGTGAGGCTACCTATGCCTTGTACAGTTGCATTCAGGCTGTCGCGTGCATTGACGGAGACAGAGCCGACACCTTCGATGCGGGCATCTACCTGCTCGGCGACCAAGTCCTTGGTTTCTACCAGACCGACACCTTCGGCACGCAAGGTGAATGTCTTCACCTTGCCGTTTGCCACCAACAATCCGGCACCTTCATAAGACAAGGCAAAGTGCGTGCCAGAAAGATTGTTCAGTACGGTTTTGCCAGCACCCTCCATCTTGAACTTGCTTAATTCCGGAATGCTGATAGTGACTCGAGAATTGTCGCTGATTTTGACTGAGTTTTTTTCTTTATATGAAATCACCAGTTCATCGCCGATCACTTCGGTAGTGACATTATTGATAAACCTCTCACTGCCTTTGATTTGTACTGACTGAGCTTTACCGACTTCAACCACCAGACTGAAGGCACTACGGGTCTTGATGGATTTGAATGTGGGCAAGTTGCGGGTTTGCTCATCAGCGAAAGCAGTAGAACTGAGCAGCAGGGCAGGTATCAACATTAAACGGCGCATGAATGTCTCCAAAGGTAAGTGTGCTGCACTCCCTGAGGGCAAAAAGCGTGTGCAGATGATTTAGTATTACCAATTTTATCTGCACCTGCGCTCGCTTTGCGATGAACTGCAAAATTCTGGGGCTGAGCCGTCATTCAGACAGGCCGCACTGTATTCAGCTTTTCATAGTGCAGCATGTCCATCCAGATGCCATTTCTGAGCACGGAGGCATGGGAATGACCAAATTCATCAAAGCCACATTTACGCATGATAGCCTGAGATGGCAGATTGTCGATAATCACTACCGCTTCTATCCGGTTGAGCTTGAATTCATTAAATGCCTGTTCCACTACCGCATTGACTGCAGCAGTAGCATAACCATGGCCACCGTGGCGCTGGCTGAAGCGGTAGCCCAGGAACGCCTTGTGGTATTGGTCTTGCTCGACGCCGCGCAGGGTAATGCGACCTACTACTTCGTTTCCCACCCAGGCAAGGTAGTGATATTCGCGCTTGGCACTGGCCAGGTATTGCGCCTGCTCCAGGCTGGAACGTACTTCTTGCAAGGAATAGAAATCATCGCCACGGCTTGCTATCCATTCTTCAAAGTGATTGCGATTTTCCTGCTCAAAGGCTAAGACGGCGCTTGCATCATCAGCTTTGACCAGCGCAATAGTCAGGGTGGAATTCATTATTCTGTTTCATCAAGTCAGGTTGGGAATCTGCTGATTGTAATGGATGCTTAAAGTTGTTGCTAATGCTGTCGTAATCAAAGCTAATCATTCCTGAAAAGAACAAAATGACAGGCTTTAGCTCAATGGTAAACCGGATCGCGTTAATTTTACTCGGCGCATGCTTTTCTGCGCACTCCACTGCACAAATGACTGATCCCGGTTTGCCGCCCAATAAGGCATTGGTATTGACAGGCTTTGCTGTCAACAAACCGGTGCAAGTACTTGATATTGATGATGCGGCCCAGGGTTTCCCCAAGGCTATTGCGCGCAGGTTGATTCGGGAGCGGCAAGTACAGGTTCGCACCTCCCCTGATCTATTGTCGTTTGACTGGCAGCAGGATGCCCCGCCAGCAAAGCTCTTGCAGCAACTTGGGCAAACGTTTGGCAGTCGCTACATTGTCTCCGGCGAGATCCGCAATGCAGGTACTAAAATAGATAGCAATCTGTTCGGTCTGACGCAAAAAAGAACACGTGCCATAGAACTGGATGTGCGTATCTATGACGCACGCTCTGGTCAACTGCTGGTGCAGCAAGAATTTTCCACGACGGTTTCTGGCAACGTGAGCATAGGGCGCGAGCATGTTTTTGATGGCGCAGCTTTTAACAGCACGCTTTACGGCAAGACCATTAGCGATATGCTTGACCAGGTTGCCAACCTGGTCAATGCGACGGTGTTGGCGCAACACTGACGCTGTCTGAATTATTGCGTTGCGCGTTCTTGTTCTCTCAGTCTTAATATACGGCGCTGTACTTTTCCAGTAGTGGTCATGGGCAGGGCATCAATGAACTCTATCTCTTTGGGATATTCATAGGGCGCCAGTTTTCCACGCACATGGTTCTGCAATTCCTTGATCAGGCCATCATCACCTTGATAGCCTGGGCTCAGTACCACATATGCCTTGACCAGGTTGCCGCGCTCTTTGTCAGGTTTGGGCACCACAGCCACGTTTGCGACAGCCGCATGCTTGACCAGGCAATTTTCGATTTCTGAAGGGCCTATGCGATAACCTGCGGCCTTGAACATATCATCTGCCCGGCCCTGGTACCAAAGATAGCCATCATCATCGCGAGTGGCCAGATCACCAGTTCTGCACCAGTCGCCTGTGAATTTATTGCGAGTGGCTTCGTCGTTTTTCCAGTAACCCAGAAAGAACACGGGATCTAGGTGACCATAGGCATCATAACGACTCATGGCAACTTCGCCAATATCACCATTTTCTACCTCATTACCATCATCATCGATGATAGCAACTTTGTGCCCTGGATACGGTCTCCCCATGCTGCCAGGTTTGGCTGGCCACAGTTGGTGGCTGTTGCCGACGATGTAGTTCATTTCAGTCTGGCCAAACATCTCATTTGGAATGATGTGCAGTGCTTGTTCGCACCAGTTGAAGACTGCATCACCAACGGCTTCGCCCGCAGTCATGATCGCGCGCAGTGAAAGCTTGTATTTTTCCCTCGGTTGCGCTTCCGCCTTCATCATCATTTTCAAGGCAGTTGGGAAAAGGAAGGTATTGGTGATCTTGTATTTTTCCAGCAGATAGTAGGCAGTGTCCGCAGAGAAGCGCCCTTGGTAGCCGACGATGGGCTTACCAAAATACAGGGTAGGCAATAGGGCATCCATCAAGCCGCCGGTCCAGGCCCAATCCGCTGGCGACCAAAATACATCTTCGTCTTGCGGGAACCAGTTTTGCGAAGCCACAAAGCCTGTCAGGTTACCGATAATTGCTGAGTGTGGTATCAGCGCACCTTTGGGTGCACCGGTAGTGCCGCTGGTGTATATCAGGATGGCCGGATCACTGGAGCGGGTATCGGCAATGTGGGAAGTGACAGGCATGTTGGGGACATGTGTTTCCCAGTCTATGCAGGGCGGCATGTCGTTGCTGGCAGTGCAATCCAGACTAATGACAGTTTTCAGGTCGGGACAGCGGTCGCGAATTTCTTCAAATGCCTTTATTCCACTGTCGTCCAGGATGATGGCGATGGACTGACTATGTTGCAGCCTATATTCGAGTGCATCAGGCCCGAACAAAAAAGACAAGGGCATGACGATGGCACCAATTTGTAGGCAAGCCATGATGGCGATTGCCGTTTCTGGTCTTTGTGGCAAGATGCAAGCTACTACGTCACCACGTTGTATGCCTTCCTGCAAGAATAGGTTGGCGAGCTGATTGGCTTGTTCATGCAACTGCTGATAAGTCAGGCGGCGGCTGTTACCTTCGCTGTCTTCATACAGTATGGCCGCCTTCTTTGCATGTTTGTGATTTGCCGCCCAGCGGTGACAGCAAGCTTCTGCGATATTGAAATTGCTGGGCACATCCCATCTGAATTCATGGTAGAGCTGCTCATAATGGTCAACTTGATCAGTTCGGTCAGCTTTTGTATCGTTTTTAGTCTTGTCTTTGAGTTTGTTCAACTGCTTCATCCTGTCTCCGTTATAATAATCGAACGGTCGTGCTATTGTGTTGTTGTATTGCTAGGCCGCGTTACTCTCATGCTACTTGATAATCCGCTGTACAGGCTGGCGTTTGCCTGTATTTACAGATGAAAAATATTAAATTTTTATGAATTCTCTATTCAAGCCTTCACGCACATCCTTTCTTGATATCCGTGGACTGCAATACCATGTCCGCAGTTGGGGGCGGGAAGATGCACCCAAGATCATCATGCTGCATGGCTGGATGGACGTGTCCGCTTCTTTTCAGTTTGTCGTTGATTGTCTGAAACAAGATTGGCAAGTGCTCGCGCCTGACTGGCGCGGCTTTGGATTGACAGAGTCACCCAAGGTAGATACTTACTGGTTCCCGGATTATCTGGGTGACCTCGATGCATTGCTAAGGCATATATCGCCGAATGAACCCGTGAACCTGCTTGGCCACAGCATGGGCGCGAACGTTGCTGGCCTGTATGCAGGCGTGCGCCCCGAGCGTGTGCGCAAGTTTATTAATCTGGAAGGCTTTGGCATGCCAGTCACCCATCCCAAGCAGGCGCCAGGGCGCTACAGGAAATGGCTGGATGAGCTGGAAAGTCAGGCCAGCTTGCGCACTTATGCCTCGCAGACAGAAGTAGCCGCCCGTTTGCAAAAAACAAATCCACGCTTGTCGGATGAAAGAGCAGCATTTCTTTCTGCTCATTGGGCTAGGGAAACCAGTCCCGGTTGCTGGGAGATTTTGGGTGATCCGGCTCACAAGCAAACTAGTCCGCTGCTGTACAGAGTGGAAGAGGTCATGGCCTGTTGGCAAAAAATCACTGCGCCAGTGTTGTGGATGGAGGCAGATGACACCAATGTCTGGCACTGGATGGGGCCAAAAGAAGAGGCGCGTGTGGAAATAGACAGGCGGCTCGCGTACATTCCGCAATTGAAAAAGGAAATGATCATGGATGCCGGGCATATGCTGCATCATGATCAGCCTGAGAAATTGGCCGAGTTGATTGAGACTTTCTTGCTCAAGGAGTGATTCAGCTAGTCTTGCTGCCCCTGTGTCAGAATGAAAAAGCGAGTTCTGGGTTAAACTCCCAGAACTCGCTTTTATTTTATATTGATATCCCGGCACTATGAGCACGACACCTAAACCACCCCAATACGGTTTTACTACCACTATCCTGCATAGCGACAGACAAAAAGACATAGAGCATGGCTCTATCCATAAGCCTATCCATACATCCGTCATGTATGGATATCGTGACGCACGTGATCTGGCTGCCGTGTTCCAGAATAAACAATCTGGCTACCGCTATGGTCGCCAGGGCAATCCCACTGTGTCGGCGTTGGAAGAGAAAATCAGCAAAATGGAAGGTGGACTGGGCACGATTGCCTTCGCAACCGGCATGGCTGCCATCGGCGCAGTGTTCCAAGCATTATTGCGTCAGGGCGATCATGTGGCGTCATCGTCATTCTTGTTTGGCAATACCAATAGTCTGTGGCAAACCGTTGCTGGGCAGGGGGTCAATGTGTCCCTGGTAGATGCTACTAATGTTGCCCATGTTGCTGCTGCACTGACGCCAGCGACCCGCATGGTATTTGTAGAGACCATCGCCAACCCACGCACACAAATCGCTGATTTGAAAAAAATAGGTGAGCTATGCCGTGAAAAAGACATCCTGTTTGTGGTTGATAACACCATGACTTCGCCTTATCTGTTTCAGCCCAAAGCTGTGTATGCAGGCTTGGTTGTCAATTCCCTCACTAAATCCATCGCAGGACATGGCAATGTACTGGGTGGTGCCTTGACGGATACTGGTTTGTTTGACTGGAGCGTGTTTCCAAATATTGCAGCCAATTTCCGCAAACAGCCTCCACAAATGCAAGGCTTGGCACAAATCAGGGCAAAAGCCTTGCGCGATTTCGGCGCTTCCATTTCACCAGAGGCAGCGCATCAGGTCGCGGTAGGGGCAGAAACGATAGCACTGCGTCAGGAAAGGGAATGCACGAATGCAATGGCGCTGGCAAAAATGCTCGCTGCCGATCCGCGCGTGGCAGCGGTGCATTACCCCGGCTTGCCAGATCATCCGCAGCATGACCTGGCGACGGATTTGTTTGCGGCATATGGGGCCCTGTTCAGCTTTGAGCTAAAGCCAGAGATTGATTGTTTCGATTACCTGAACCGCTTGAAGCTCGCAATCAATGCAACGCATCTTGGTGACACCCGTACCCTTGTGATTCCGGTTGCGCACACCATTTTCTTTGAGATGGGGGTAGAACGCCGGGCCGAGATGGGGATAGCGGATTCCCTGATACGCGTTTCGGTCGGCATAGAAGATACCCAGGATTTGCTGGATGATTTTGCGAATGCGCTGGCATCTGAGTAAAAAACCACGGCAATCTTTGAACTAAAAACTGTTTTGCAGCACTACTGTACGTTGGCGCCAAGGGGCGCTGTGGTTTGCATGTGTTTCGATTATTTTATTTCTGTATTGACAAGGTAACTATGTTTAAACTCTCTCTCAGTATGACGATGCGTGACTGGCGTGCTGGTGAGCTGCGCTTTTTACTGATTGCCTTGATGATTGCCGTGGCCTCCCTGGCCTCGGTAGGTTTTTTTACGGACAGGATGCGCAGTGCCCTCAACCGTGATGCGCATCAATTGCTGGGTGCTGACTTGCTGGTCGCTGCTGACCAGCCTATCAAGCCAGAATGGCGACAAGAAGCAGAAAAGCGCGGCTTAAAGACAGCGGAAACTGTAGTCTTTCCCTCCATGGCATTGGCAGGTGAGGGTGATGAAGCTATATCCCGTCTGGTATCTTTAAAGGCAGTGAGTGCAGATTACCCCTTGCGTGGCAAGTTGAAGTTGAACAAGGGTGAAGTAGAAGTTCCTACCGATGTCGTCCCGCAGCCTGGCACGGTCTGGGTAGATCCTGCCTTGCTGTCGGCCTTGAATTTGAATGTTGGCCAAAAAATCAAACTGGGCGAACTGCAATTGACAGTAACCCAGACCATAGGCACGGAGCCAGACCGTGGTGCCGGTTTCATGAATTTTGCGCCGCGTGCCATGATATCGCTGACGGATATACCCGCCAGCAAGCTGATACAAAATGGTTCACGCGTGACTTACCGCTTACTCATGGCTGGTGATGCCAAGCTTATCGCTACCTATCAAAAAGAGTTGCAGGGAAAAATAGAGGGCGAGAAGTTGAAAGGCATACGCCTCGAATCGCTGGCAGCAGGGCGGCCAGAAATGCGTGCCACGCTGGACAGGGCTGATCAGTTTCTGTCGCTTGTGAGCCTGTTGTCAGCCATGCTGGCTGCAGTTGCGATTGCCATGGCGGCACGGCGTTTCATGTTGCGCCATCTGGATGCCTGCGCCATGTTGCGTTGCCTCGGGCTGACGCAAAACCAGGTCATGTCTATGTATCTGATTGAATTCCTGATTCTGGGGTTGCTGGGTAGTATCGCTGGCGTGCTGTTGGGTTATGCAGGCCATTATGTTTTGCTGGAATGGTTGGGCAAGCTGGTCGCAAAGGACTTGCCTGACGCGAATTTCTTGCCTGCTTTGCAGGGCATCGCCACAGGCTTGTTGTTACTGGTTGGATTTGCCTTGCCACCTATTTTGCAATTGCGTAATGTGCCGCATAACCGCGTCATACGACGTGAGCAAGAAGCACCCAAGGCAATGACGCTGGTAACTTATGCCTGCGGTCTTGGGATGTTCGTGGCTTTGTTGCTTTGGCAAACGGCTGATATCAAGTTGGGCTTGATGACTGCGGCTGGCTTTCTGGCTGGCTTGCTGGTATTCGCGTTGGTTGCATGGCTGGGTATGTTTGCACTCAAACGCATGCGTACATTATTTGCACATTCTGCCTGGCGTTTTGCCATTACTGCCTTGCAAAGGCGACCTGGCGCGACTGTGATACAAGTCGTTTCACTGGCACTGGGCTTGATGGCCTTATTGTTATTGACTGTGGTACGCGGCGACCTGATCACGGCGTGGAAAAAAGCGACGCCAGCAGACGCGCCGAATCAGTTTGTCATCAATATACAGCCAGATCAAAAAGAAAATATTACTAAACAGTTGGATGCATTTGGCAAGCCCCAGATTTATCCAATGATACGTGGGCGCTTGATTGCATTGAATGACAAGCAGATCACTGGCGACACCTATATAGAAGACCAGGCCAAGCGCATGGTAGACAGGGAATTCAATTTGTCGACCATGGCAGACATGCCTGCACTGAACAAGATCACTGCGGGTCGTTGGTATGACGATGGCAAGGCCACAGAAGCCGAGGCTTCTGTGGAGGAGGGGATAGCAAAGACCTTGAAATTAAAGCTGGGCGACAAGATGATTTTCGATATCGCCGGGCAGCAAGTGACTGCTACCATCACCAGTCTGCGCAAGCTGGACTGGGGTTCTATGCGTGTGAATTTCTTTGTCATCATCAACCCAAAGGCGATGTTGGATATGCCGCAGACATGGATCACGGCTTTCCGTTTGCCTGAAAAAGATAAAACCTTCGTCAATCACCTGATGCGTGATTTTCCTAATCTGACGGTGGTTGATGTCGGCGCCATGATCAAGCAAATGCAGGACGTGCTGGATCAGGTGATTACGGCAGTAGAATTCTTGTTCATGTTCACGCTTGCTTCGGGCGTGCTGGTGCTGTATGCAGCGCTGGCGGGTTCGCAAGACGTGCGCATGCGTGAAGCTGCACTCTTGCGCGCCCTCGGGGCAACCCGCAAGCAATTGTCACAGGCGCAGTGGATAGAGTTTTTGCTGATAGGCGGCTTGTCCGGCGTATTGGCGGCATCAGGTGCGTCTGCCATCGGCTGGGCATTGGCACGTTTCAGTTTCAATTTTGATTGGACTTTCTCGCCACTGGTCTGGCTGGCAGGCTTGATTGTCGGTGCAACTTGCGCCGTGATAGGTGGCTGGCTGGGCTTGCGCAATGTGTTGAACCAACCACCTTTGCAAAGCCTGCGAGAGACTTGATAGCAGGGCGGCAACTGAATTAACTTAAAAGGATTTATTTTGCAAAAACAAGACATCAAACTCTATGTAGATTCACAATTCACCAGCCCCTATGCGATGTCTGTTTTCGTCACGCTGCAGGAGAAAGGTCTTGACTTTGATTTGCTGACGGTAGATCTGGAAGCAAATGCCCAGCATGCACATGATTATGCCGCTACGTCCCTGACACAGCGCGTGCCTACACTGGTGCACAATGGTTTTGCTTTGTCCGAATCATCGGCGATTACCGAGTATCTGGACGAAGTATTTCCTCAGCAAGCAGTTTATCCCAAGGAAATTCACGCACGTGCCAGGGCACGGCAAGTGCAAGCCTGGATACGCAGCGCCCTGATGCCGATACGGGTAGAGCGCAATACCCAGGTCATTTTCTATGGCAAGAAGCTGAAGCCCTTGTCTGACGCGGCTAAGGCAGCAGCAGGGCAATTGTTTCTGGTCGGTGAGTCACTGGTGCCAGATGATGCTAAAAATCTCTTTGGTGACTGGTCTGTCGCTGATCTCGATCTTGCCCTGATGATTAATCGCCTGGCACTGCATGGTGACCATGTGCCTAAAAAATTAGCCCGATTCGCGGCTCAACAATGGCAAAGACCTGCAGTGCAATTGTGGGTGAATCAGGCAAGGCCGGCACTCTGAGTGGTTTTAAGAGTGGTTTTAAATAAGCGATGACATGAATACTGAAGTTGAAAATAATGAAGAAGCCCAGGTCAATTTGTATGAATTGCTGGGTGGCGCAGAAAAACTGCGTGAGATGGTTGATCGTTTTTATGACTTGATGGAGCTGGAGCCAGAATTTGCTGGCATACGCGCACTGCATCCCATTCCCATGGATGGATCGCGCGACAAGCTATTCTGGTTCTTGTCAGGCTGGATGGGTGGTCCTGATCTGTATATCGAACAGTTTGGTCACCCGCGCCTGCGTGCTCGTCATCTGCCATATGCCATTTCCAGCAGCGAACGCGATCAATGGCTGCGCTGCATGGCTTGGGCCATGCAGGATATCGGTGTCAGCGAAGATTTGCAGCAGCATTTGATGCAATCGTTTTATCAGACGGCTGACTGGATGCGCAACCGTCCTGGCTGAATTTCCGAGTTTCGGAATTTGAAATCCCTTTTTCACCTGAATATTTTTCTATGAGCCTGTTTGAGGTACTGATACTTTTGCTGGCTGCGCTGGCCGTGGTCTTTAATATTGTGCTTCTGCTGCGCAAGACGGGTAATCAAGACGTGGCCGGCATCCTCGCCATACAGGAACAACTCCGCCAGACCCAACAGCAGTCACAAATGACGCAGGAGCGTAGTGAACGTGGTTTGAGAGAGCAGGTGCAATTGACAGCGCAAACTGGACGCCAGGAACTGGCTGGCAGCTTTGGGCAGTTACAGCAAAACCTGGCAGCCCAGTTGACCAGCGTGGCGACCCTGCAAAACAACCAGATCGATGCTTTTTCCCAGCAATTGGTGAAGCTCAATGAAACCAATGCCCAGCAACTGGAACAGTTCAGGCAAGCTTTCATCCTGCAAGGCCAGGTTGCCCGTGACGAGCAAGGCCAAAGCCTGAAGCGCTTTGGTGACAGCCTGAATCAAACGCTGCTTGCGCTGACAGAATCAAATGCCCAGCGCATGAATGAAATACGCGCAACGCTGGAACAAAAAATACAGCAATTGCAGGCAGACAATGCAGGCAAGCTCGAAGAAATGCGCAAGACCGTCGATGAAAAGCTGCATGCCACGCTGGAACAGCGTCTGGGCGAATCATTCAAGCTGGTTTCTGACCGTCTCGAAAAAGTGCATCAGGGCCTGGGAGAGATGCAGCAACTTGCTATAGGTGTAGGCGATCTCAAGCGCGTGCTGACGAATGTAAAGACTCGTGGCACCTGGGGTGAAGTGCAACTGGAAATGATACTGGAACAAATGCTGACGCCAGACCAGTACGCCAAAAATGTAGAGACCATACCAGGCTCAGGTGAAAGGGTGGAGTTCGCCATCAAGCTGCCTGGCAAGGAGGAGAACAGGGCACCGGTATGGATGCCCATCGACGCGAAATTTCCCAAAGAGCAGTATGAGCGCCTGATCGATGCCGCCGAACGTGCCGATGCGGAAGGGGTAGCGCAGGCAGGCAAAGAGCTAGAAAGAGCGATACGCCTGGAAGCCAAAACCATTTCCGAGAAATACCTGTCGCCACCACTGACGACGGATTTCGCCATCCTGTTTTTGCCGACCGAGGGGCTGTATGCAGAAGTCATGCGCAGGCCTGGTCTGGCGGATGAATTGCAACGCAATTGCCGCGTCTCCATCTCTGGCCCTTCGACTTTGTCAGCATTGCTGAATAGTCTACAAATGGGTTTTCGCAGCCTGGTGCTGGAGCAGCGCTCATCCGAAGTCTGGCAGGTGCTGGGCGCAGTCAAGACAGAGTTTGGCAAATTTGCAGATGTGCTGACTGCGACAAAAGTCGCACTGGAAAAGGCAGCGAAAAATATCGATCAGGCTGAAGTCAGGACGAGGCAGATGACCAGAAAATTGAAGAGTGTAGAAGCACTGCCGGCAGACACAGCGCAAAACTTGCTGGGGACCGGCAATGATGCCATTGACGCGGACACCGATTAATGTGAATCAAACAAATCAGACCAGATCCGAAGATTTATCCCCCATCAAATAACGTGGTCCGTTGCCTTTAGTATTAGCTATATCTTGGGGATTATATAACGCACAGGATTTGAGTGAAAGGCAGCCACAACCTATGCATGAGCTTAACTGGTCACGCAAAGCTGTCAAAGACCTGATGCGTTCCTCTATCAATGGCTGCCATGATTTTGACAGTTTCTCCCAATCCTGTTTTGTTGGCGTTCTTTGGTCGGGCAGGGCGGTCAGTGTAGTTTCTATTTCTTCCAGACTTAAACCAGCAGTTTGTGCTGCCCTTATAAAGGCCACACGACGCAATACTTCCCGTTGGAACTGGCGTCGCTGCGCAGGACCGCGTACGCTGCTGATCAAGCCCCTGCTTTCATAAAAGCGCAAAGCACTGGCAGCGATTCCTGAACGTTTGGCAAGTTCACCAATGCTGATCAAATTTGCAGTGTTGATAGTTGCCATGATCCAATTTGTTCTATAAAAAACGCTTGACTTCAAGTTAACTTGAACTTGCATACTACAGCAAGTTCAATCAAGTATGGAGAATGCGAATGAGAACTTCGATAACATCAATGAGTGGCAATGCAATTCTGAGGGATTTGCTGGACAAAAACAGGGAGTTTGCCTTGAATGCCAAAGGTACGACTAATCACTGCCCTATGGCATTGTGCGCTCTCGCTGGTATGGGGGCGAGCACTGAACGACTGCAAGAATTCTTTGTACATTGGCAGGGGTCATATGCATTCCCGCGATTGCCAGTAAATGAAATTATCGAGTACAAAAATTTTCCTGCTTATTTAGGGATGCGAGACAGTTTTGCCGACTTACAAACGTGTTTTGCCACGCGTATCGCTGAGTCCGGCAAAAACGAAGTCATCAATGAAGTTCTGGCGTTGGTCCCATTTGCTCCGGCAACCACAGCTTTTCATGCGCTAATACGACTTTCCTATGGCTTGCAGGCGGCGCACGATGGTGAAATCGCAGCCGGGCTTGCTTCACTGGTAGTTGCTAATTTTGACATTAATATCAATATGTCTGGGAGGTTGCCTGCAAACTCGGTCGTAGCAGGGTTTCAACATTTGTCTTATGGCATGGAAGGTAGGCTCTATCCGGGCAGGATGATCACTGAAAAAATGCAGGCTGTCGTCAATGATGAGCATTTTCTGCGCCATTTGCCAGCCGCACCGGTATCAGAGAATCTTCTGGATGAACTCGCTCGCTGGGCAATTACGGCCTACGGTCAAACCAGAGATTTCACGATCTTGCATATTGTTACTGCTGTCAATGCAGTGCGACAGATACTGCCATATCTCGAAAGCGAAAACATTGCCAGGAGCTCGCAGGATCTATGGATAGCCTTGTGCGCAGCCTATGTATCTGTTGGCGCACCAGCCTTGAAAGACAGTGCTGCTTATGAAAGCGAGATGCTTCTGCTATATCCTGAAGCTGATCCCTGGCCCACCCTGTTTGCCAGGGCAATCAATATCTATAATGATCATGTCATTAAATTGACTTACACCTGCAGTCAGGAAGCCAGTTTATCGTCCAGCATCCTGTATCAAGCAGTAGTCATGGACATGCTGGCAGATTACGCAATTCCGGCATCCTGATGATTTTGATAAGCATCGAGATGGACTACGCGATAGGCATTCCTGCCGCTGCGTTTGACTTCATACATGGCTGCATCTGCCTGTCTTAATAGATTGTCGGCAATGAATTCTGTCGGGCCGGTGTAGCTGATTCCTATACTGGCCCCAATTTGTACAGATAGCTTGTCGTTTATGCTGATAGGCTCGCTGACAAGGGTGATTATTTTTTGAGCTATCTCTTCTGCTTTTTCCAGACTCGTCAAGTCTTTGAGCAGGGTGATGAATTCATCGCCACCCAGCCTCGCGACAAAATCGGATTTTCTGACAGTATTGCTGACAAGCTGAGAAAAATGGACTAATACCTGATCGCCCACTATGTGACCATGACTGTCATTGACTTGCTTGAATTTATCCAGGTCTATCATCAGCAAGAAAAATCCCGAAGCATTTCCATTCGCATGCTCTTTGGAGAGGCGGCTGATTTCTTTTTCAAAACCCAGTCGGTTATTGATTCCGGTCAAATGATCGGTGACGGCGAGCTGTTTGGCGCTTTCTTCTTGTGATTTGCGTTCAGTTATATCATTGACCAAGCCCTGCAAGATACCATCTTCGGCAGGGCTAATGACAAGATTGACCCACTTCTTGTGTGTGGAAGCGGCCAGTTGTATATAAAAGTCGTCAGACATGACTCTAGCTTCATTGATGGCCATGTCTATCATCAAATGCAGGCGCAGTTCTTGTCCCTCTAGCAATGACGTCAAAGCATTCGCAATCTTGGTACTGCCACTACTTGCATCCAGGCTGAACATGCGCAGAAATGCGGGATTATAGGAAAGCAATTCGCCAGCAAAATTGAGCTGGAATATCCCGGTCTCTGCGTTTTCAAAAATGGTTTGAAATTTCTTTTCGCCGATGGCATGTTTGATACGTAAAGTCCGTTCTTCGTTCAAGGTCTCCAATAAACTGGCAACCAGCGTGTTGACGTCACGCACCAATTGACCTATTTCATCTTTTTCATTGCCATCGGGCAGACACAGCTTGTCTCCAGATTCAGGGGCAAGAGTATGCAATCGGTCTGAGATATTCTTGATCGGTTTGGTAATCATATTCAACACCACATACACCACAGCAGATGCCATCGCTAAGGCTTGTAGTAACAGCAAATACATAATGAATCGTGCTTTGGATGTGCTTTGCTCACGGATGAAATCCAGGTTCGGGTCAAGGTGAATTTCGCAGACTTTCTCTTTGGAATTGAAGGGGGAATAGACCTCATGGACCAATTGGCTTGAGGCATCAATGCTTGGCAACATGGTGAGTGCAGAAGGTTCTGATTTTTGTGTGCTTTGCTTGTCTGCTTCGGCAAGAACTTTACCGTCCGAGATAATCTGCACGCGGCTGATGTCTCCATTCTTTATTAATCCACGCGCGAGTTCTGCAGCCAGATTCTGGTCTAGTACGAAGCAGGCGATGCTTGCGGTGTTTTCCACTGTGCTCAGTGAGGCTTGCGTGCGCTGGCGCGCCTGTTCTTGTTCGGACTTTGCCGAGAAATGATAGCTGAGCAAGGCAAAGAAAATACCGACAAGCAGAGCAATACCAAGCACAATAAATGCGCTGCGATAGACAATACTGGTACGTAGCAGTCTTAACATGCAAAATCACTTACTGTGTAGGGTCATAGATCAGTTTTACCCGTTTATCCAGTTTCTTTCTCTCTATATAGCCAATGGCGGCCTTGTTACTGCCTACTATATCCAATACTTCATCTGTTGTCTCCACTTGCAAGGGAGGGGAACCTTGTCCGGAAAACATCAATCTCGCCCAGTATGAATTAATTTCCGGTAAGTTCTTGTTTACGAGCATGGCATAAAATCTGGCTTTTTCAGCATTGACTGCCGCCAAGTCAAGTGGCATGGCATTCACCCCAGTGGCCAATTTGCGATTTCTTCCCATATACAGATTGATCACTTCATCTTTACTTAATTTTTCTATGCCGCTTTGTGGGTTGGCGATCACAACCAGATCTGCCTGCGCTGCCTGGCAACAACTCCAGAAGCTGACATATAAGAGAAGATGATATAGGGCTTTCACCAGCTTCTCCTAAAATATGAAATTATAGGCAACACTGATCAAATTGGCCCTGCCATTCCATCCGGCCTGATTATTGCGTACGAGCAGATAGTCTTTGATACTTATATTGTCATATTGTAATTTTATATTTGACTTCTCTGTCAGGTCGTAACGCAAACCCAGAGATATCGTGGTTTGGTGATTGAACTGATTTTCAATTGCTTGCTTAAAGCCCGCTGCCAGCATGTCAATATCAGGACTGATACCTGCTGGCAGAGGGTTGGAGATTTTGCGGTCTGCAGGTCGGGATGCGGAATACGTGAAGTAGGGAGTCCATTGATCTATCCGGTAACCCACCGTCAGATAGGCGGCCCGATTAGTCGGGAATAGCAGGGATTCAGAGCTGAGTTGATTGAGCATCAATTGAGCCTGCAATGGTCCCTGGTCGTAAGCGATGCCAGCAGACAGGTATTTGAATTTTTTTCCTTCCAGTGACAGATCACTGGCCAGACCTGCCGCGCTGGGGATCAGGCCATTCAGATAAGGAGAGCGCAGGCTGTCTAGCAGCGGTTGCAGCGAAGGAAAGTCGTTTTTGAATCTCAACTGGGTATAGCCTAGTCTAAATATCCAGTTTTGCGTTTGGTATTCGATATGCCCGCCCAGCAGGCGAGAACGGTTCGAGGATAAAAATTCATCCGTATTGCCAGTAAAAGTCTTTTCGCGTGCCACTCCAGCGAATACTTTGGCGCGAAAAACACCATCACCTAATGGTTTGGAAATAATCATGTCTGCGCCATCAAAATACGAGATGATCAGGCTGCCAAAGAAGTCTATTGGTGGCCGTACCCATTGATAGGAATAGCCTATATTACGCGAATCAGCCAGCAGGTAGACATCAAACCCCAGGCGACCTGCACGTAGCTGCAGGTTGTCGCTGGGTAGGTAGCGACCATAGGCCCAGGTGATTTCAGGTTGAAAATTATTCGCTGACCTGCGGCTGACAATTTGCAGGGCAGTATCGATATTGTCGTTGATATTTTTGTTGATCTGGATGCCAAAATTGGAGTCCATACCAAAATCAGTTTGCCTGGTAAAACCAACGCCATCGTTTTGCGTCAGATCGCGAACTACATCAACCTGACGACTATCACTGAGGACCAGACCAAGCGTACCAAAGCCGCTGATAAATAACGGTTTGTCATCTGCAGCCAGGCACGGCGCTGCCAGGCTCAACATGCTTATGCTTAAAAGTAGACGTGAAAACCTGCTTGACATAGAACCTCACTACAAAGGTAAAGTGCTACACAATCAAAGGCAAGCTATTGTTGAGCAATGTCTGATAACAGGTTTCACAGACGCTGCAGGTAACCAAACTGTTATTTTTTTTCTGGCGATTTTTGCTTGGCAAGCAGCAAATCTTATATGCTGTTAGGCAGGGCTTCAGGCAATGTGTTTTTGTAGGCGCTATCCAAGTCCATCAGCTTAGTCTTGGTTGTTGCGGATGCCGTCGTTTAGGGGGTTGCTGAGCGTCTCAGCACCCAATATTGTGCCTGAAGTCATTGTTGTCAGCCGAGTCAAGACTAATATTGTTTACCATGGTTTTTTCATCTTCACCCCAACCAAAAAATAAAACAGGAGCGCGAAGCTCCTGTTTTTAACAATTTTCATGAGCGCTGCAAGAGCAGCATATCATGTTATTGTGTTTGTACCATTGAATTAATGAATACGGGTGTTACTGGTACATCAGTCATACCTGCGGCTGTTGTAGTTGGGACGACATTGATTTTGTCCATGATGTCGAGGCCAGTAACGATTTTGCCGAATACAGCATAGCCAGTACCTGCAGTCAGCCCGTCAAAACCTGCGTTGTCAGCGGCATTCAGATAGAACTGTGCAGTAGCCGAATTGGCCTCGCTGGTGCGGGCCATGGCAATGGTGCCACGCAGATTGCTCAGGCCATTTGGTGTTTCCAATCTGATTGGCGACTGTGTTGCGTGTTGCTGTAAATCTACAGTAAAGCCACCGCCCTGAACAATGGCGTTCTTAATGACGCGGTGGAAAATTTTATTTACATAAAATCCACTTTCCACATAGTTGAGGAAATTGTCAACAGTAATGGGTGCTCTTGCCGGATTGAGTTCCAATACGATATTTCCAAGGCTGGTCGTCATCGTTACTTGTGGTTGCGCTTTAAGTGTTAGATCCACAATTCCCGAATAAAGGGTCGTGCCGTTTGCTGCGGTGATCGTATAAGTAGTCGAGCCAACACCTATAAGTTTGCAGGACAATACTCTTTGTGTGGCCGTACCGCCCGCCAGTTCAGTGATGCTCAGACAAGCTGGAATGCTGGCGTTATAACCTTTATCCAGATTTTGGCCGGTAATCGTAAAATTGGTAACTTTGCGATAGACCACTTGGTCAGTAGTAACTTTTGTCACTGAAGGTGTTACTGCTGGCGTATCCGATTTTGATCCGCCGCAGCCACTCAGCAATACGAGAGATGCACAGGCACCCAATAGCCATGTTGTCGCTTTCAAACTGTTCTCCAAAAGTAAATAAATGCGGGTATTTTACTTTGCTTATTCCTTTTTTTATCAACAAGTCAGAAGCTGTTACGATTTCTATACAATTGCAGCCGTATTTTGTTAAATCAGGCCATCAAACAGCAAAATATTGACTTTGTCACCTGCGGCTACGGAAGATTGATCATGACTCAGAACTATCATGCAATTTGCTTCTGACATAGAACGCAAAATACCAGATCCTTGAGAGCCTGTAATGCTGACACAAAGGTCTCCGTTTTCATCAAGAGCAAATATGCCGCGTTGATATTCTGTACGTCCAGGACGTTTGCGTATGGTGGTGTTCGACTTGGCGCTAAGCAGTGGCAAGGTCGTGATATTGCCACCCATCAGTTGCAGCAAAGCCTGTCGGGCAAAAAAGTAAAAAGAAACCATGACGGCTACCGGGTTACCTGGCAAGCCGAATAAATAGGCACTTTTTTCGGCAGACTTGATTTTGCCAAATGCCATTGGCCGTCCAGGACGCATAGCGATACTCCAGAAAGCTACGTCGCCGAGCCGTTTCATCATTTGCTGGGTATGGTCAGCATCGCCAACCGAAACGCCACCGGAGGTGATTATTGCATCGGCATTTTCGCAAGCACTGCGCATGGCGGCTTCCAGCGCATCTGGATTGTCCTGAACCACACCCATATCCAGCACATCGCAACCCAGGCGTGTCAGCATGCCATACAGGGTATAACGATTGCTATCATAGACACAGCCTGCTTCCAGTGCTTCACCCAAAGAGCGTAATTCGTTGCCAGTAGAAAAAATGGCGACTCGCAAGCGTCGTTGTACGCTGACTTCCGGAATGCCAAGGGAGGCTAACAAACCCAGATCGGCCGGTGTCAATATTTTGCCTTTTTGCAGGGCGACTCTGCCTTTCGCCAAGTCTTCGCCTTTCAGGCGGCGATTATCTCCTGCACGCAAAATACCTGCACTTAATTTGACTTGAGTATCGCTGACTTTGCTTGTGAATTCCTGTGGAACGACCGTGTCACATCCTTCTGGGAGGACTGCACCCGTCATGATGCGTACACATTGATTGTGCTTGACTACGCCCATAAACGCTACACCAGCCAGGGCAGTGCCTATAGTGTCCAGATACAGCTCTTGATCGCCGGACAAATCTTCGCTGCGCAAGGCATATCCATCCATGGCAGAATTGTCGTGGGCAGGTACGTCGATGGGGGAGGTGATGTCGACGGCCAGTACGCGCCCCAAAGCTTGGCGCAAGGTAAGTTTTTCCATGCCGCAAACAGGCTGGATATATTTGCGCATGATGTCTTGCGCTTGCTGTACCGAGATATCTTCTGGATCGTAGTCAGTCATGCATCCTGTAATGTCATGCAAGTTCCTGGCAGGTGCCGGGGGGGTATTCATATCAGTTTTCCAGTTCCCTTAATTCTTCCAGTGTATTGATATTGCGGAATGCCGTATTGTCTTCAAACAAGACTTCGCAAATCTGCAGACTGGTATGCCACGCTTGCATTTTGCGTCCACCATTTTCCAGATAAGTTGTCAGTCCGCCTAATACACTGGTTTTCATCAAGGCAAATACAGGGTGACTTTGTTTTTGCAGCATGCCATTCCGGCTTTCCAGTGTTACCGCCACGGCCAATTCAGCCTTGCTGTCTAGCAGCGCAGACGATAATCTGTCTGCCAAGTCGGTCGGCAAATATGGCGAATCGCAGGATGTGCACATCAGGTAGGGTGTAATGCAATGCAGCAGACCGGTTTGTATGCCTGCCAGTGGGCCAGCAAAGCCTTCCATGTGATCTTGCCAGACAGGAAAACCGAACTCCTGATAGATGTCGATGTTTTGGTTTGCACTGATCAAGACAGTTGCTGTTTGTTGTGCCAGTCTTTGCAGCACATGCAAAGCCATGGCTTTTCCGTGAAGGCATTGCAAACCTTTATCTACCTTTCCCATGCGTATGCCACGGCCGCCCGCCAGTACCAGGCCAGTGATCAGTTTTTTGTCTAAGGGTGGGCTAGAAGTAGGCACTGAAATCGATTTGCTGAAATCTAAAGTACGGATAATACTGTTATCAGCCGCCTATGTAAGACATTTCTATTTTTTTTTGCTCTCGGCCAGGCGTATTTTGGCTGCGCAATTCAGAATAGCGATCTGTACGCTGCTGCCAGATTTTAGATATCACATTCGCGATGGCCAGGTCTGAGTGCTGTTGAGTGTCACGCAACAAGGCACGCAAATCATGGCCGCGGCTGGCGAACAGGCAAGTGTAGAGCTTACCCTCAGTTGACAGCCTGGCTCTGCTGCAGTCATGACAAAAAGTTTGCGTGACGCTTGATATGAAACCCAGTTCACCACTGCCGTCTGCATGACGCCAGCGGGCGGCTGTTTCACCAGTATAGTTGGCGTCCATGGCAATCAGCGGCATGCCAGCGTCTTGTATGCGTTGCACGACTTGCAAAGAAGGGATGACCTCATCCAGTCTCCAGCCGTTCGAGGCACCGACATCCATGTATTCTATAAATCTGAGTATATGTGGCTTGCCCTTGAAGTAACGGGTCATGGGAATGATTTCATGATCATTCAGACCTGCTTTGACGACCATGTTCACCTTCACTGGCCCCAGGCCGGCTGCTTCAGCGGCAGCGATGCCTTCCAGTACTTCATTGACAGAAAAATCGACATCATTCATGCGTTTGAAAATGGCGTCGTCCAAGGCATCCAGTGACACGGTGACGCGGGTCAGACCCGCATCCTTCAGGCTTTGCGCCTTGTGCGCCAGCAGTGAGCCATTCGTCGTCAGTGTCAGGTCCAATGGCTTGCCATCAATGGTCCTGAGCTTGGCCAGCATTTCTACCAGGCGCTCCAGATGCTTGCGCAATAGTGGTTCTCCGCCGGTCAGGCGTATTTTCCTGACGCCATGCGCCACGAACATGTTGGCGACCCGGGTAATTTCTTCAAAGCTCAGCAGTGACTTGTGTGGCAGGTATTGATAGTCTTTATCAAAGACCTCTTTGGGCATGCAATATACGCAGCGGAAATTGCAGCGATCAGTTACTGAGATACGCAGATCATGCAGGGGACGTGACAAGGCATCCTGCAATTGGCCATCGGGTGTTTTCAATACTTCTGGAACAGACAATGCAGGAGTAAATCGTTTTAATTCTGATAGCGGAATAAATTTTTCCGTCATGGCTAGGGCAGGTAATTTTTAAACTTAATAATGAACAATAGCACGACTTGAAATCTCATGTGACTGCAAAGGTTTTTGTTGAATTTAAGCTAATAGTGAGAGGATATATCCCGCCATGGCGCAGGCTGCTAGTAGCCTGACGGTAGAAAGCTTGAATTTGAATACAGCGATACCGGCCAGGGCAGTGAGTACTATGGCTTGAATATCCAAAGTTGCCGCATCTTTAAAAAAGACATGGCTGGCAAACATCCAGGCCAAGCTGACAATAACGCCAACTACCGCAGCTGAAATTGCATTCAACGGTGCATTCAAATGCAAATTATTCCTGCTGGATTCAACCAGTGGACCACCTGCCAGAATGAAAATAAACGAAGGCAGAAAAGTGAAGAAGCAGGCCACGCTTGCCCCCAGGCTCGCTGCCAGAAGTAGATGATCCTCACCTAAAAAAGCATGGCTCCAGCCGCCAATGAAGCCGACAAAAGCAACGATCATGATCAAGGGGCCGGGTGTGGTTTCACCCAGTGCCAAACCATCCATCATTTGCGTTGTACTTAACCAGTGGTATTGCTCAACTGCTGCCTGTACCATATACGGCAGCACTGTATAAGCGCCACCAAAACTGAGCATGGCTGCCTTGGTGAAAAAGCTGGCCATATCGGTTAATGGATGAAGCAGGCCAAAACTGAGCGCAAGCAACAGCCACACCGCAACAGCAAACAAGATGCCCACGCCTAGCGTGATGAGCAGTTTTAACCAGGAAAAGCGTGCATGTTCTGGCGTTGGTGTGTCGTCACCAATAATCGCGGGCAGATGTTGATGTTTGGTTTGTCGGTGGGCAGATTGTGCTGTGTTGCAGAATTTGCGAAAGATCAGGCCCGTGCACGCAGCAGCAATGATGACCAGAGGAAAGGGAAGATGTAGCCAGGCGATGGCAACAAAGGCCGCAAGTGCGACTGCAATCAGTACGCCGGTCTTTAGAGTGCGCTGAGCGATGCGCCAGGCTGCAGCCAGTACGATGGCGACTACCGCAGGCTTGATGCCATTCATAAGCGCTTGAACGACAGTATTGTCGCCAAAAGCTATATATATCCAGGATAGCAAGATCAATATCAGGAGTCCTGGCAAAACAAATAACAGGCCAGCCATGATGCCACCCCTGGTCTTGTGCATGAGCCAGCCTATGTAAATGGCAAGCTGGGTTGCTTCAGGGCCGGGTAAAAGCATGCAGTAATTCAGTGCATGTAAAAAGCGTGTCTCGGATATCCATCGGCGCTTTTCCACCAGTTCTGTATGCATTAGCGCAATTTGCCCTGCGGGGCCACCAAAGCTGATGAATCCCAGCTTGAGCCAGTAAAGAAAAGCTGCTTTCAGGGTAATCTCATGCGTCGGCAAAGGTCAGCTCTCGGTATTTTATTGGCAAACATTGTGCCAACATATTGTTGCGTATTTAATGACCCGCATAAAAAAACCGGCAATCAAAAGAAAGCCGGTTTTTTCCTCAAGCCTGTTTTGAAAACTGCCTACAGGCTGCTGCTCATCAACATCATGGACGACGTGTTTCCACCATCACCAATGGCTCATCGGCAGAGACTGGTGCAGGTTTGCGTTCACGTGGAACGCGTACTGGTGCTACCAACTTTTCTGCTTCGGCTTTGGCTGCTTGCAGTTTGATAGGGTCGGTACTCGCTAATTCCAGTCCGGCTTCTTTCAGCATGCTATGCAGGGTTTCCAAAGGCATGGCTGCATCCAGCGGTTTCGCTGCTGGAGTGCTGACAACCTGAACTGGAGCGGCAGGAGCTGTAATTGCCGGGGCTGTCACTACTTCAACAGGCGCAACTTGAGTTGCCACTTCTGCGGGAGCAGCAATGATAACTTCAGGCGTCGGTGTTTGTGCAGGCGCAACTTCTGCAGGTGCAGCGATCTCTACAGTCGCTGGTGCTGCTTCAGGCACCTCAGGCACTTCAATAGCAACTGGTGTAGTGATGACTTCCTGCGGAGCAGGAATAACTGATGCGGGTGCAGAAACGACAGGTGCAACAACGTCATCAACTACATTTGCAACAGGAGTTGCTCCCTCTGGTGCAAATTCAGGTGCCGTAGCTACTGGTGTTTCTGCAAAAACGACAGGCTGCTTGACTTCGGCAGTATGGCTTACTACATCGATAGTCACTTCCTGTACGGCAACAGCAGGGGTGGCTACAAGCGCATTTATTACTGCTTCATTGCTGCCTGCATCAGCATCGACTACTTCGCTACCATCAATTGGCAATTCACCTTGCTCATTGACTATCTCGTTACCATCGCGGTCGCGGCGATTGCGGTTGCGGCCACCACGACGGCGACGACGGCGGCGTTCTTCGCCTTGCTCGCTGTTATCGTTTTCGGCACCAGATTCCAGTGCTTCCAGTTGTGGTGCAGCAGGCATGACATCGACAGGTACAGGGTCTACATGCTTGTGGATAGGTTCTTCCTTGCTTTCCTGAGCCTGGTTTTCCTTACGTTCGTCACGTTGACGTTGCTGACGTTCGCGACGGGTTTCCTGGGATTCGCGCTCTTCACGTGGTGGTTTGGGGGCTTTTGGTGGGCGCGGGTTTTCCGCTGCAACTGGTTTGGCTGCTTCTTGCTCTGGCTTTTCTAGCTTTTCTGCCTTCGCCGGGCGGTCTTCCCGTTCATCGCGGTCACGGTTGCGGCGATTGCGGTTGCGTTGACCATTGCCACTTCCATTGCGCGGGCCACGGGCGGTGCGGTCGCGTTCGCCGGCTTTTTCTTCTGCTGGCTTTGGTGCTTCTGCCTGGGCTGCTGGTTCAGACTTACCAAACAAGAAGCCAAACAGCTTGCCAAAGAAGCCTGGTTCTGCCGGCGCTATCACTGGCGTAACGATAACAGGTACAACTTCCTTGCGTTCAACGATAGGCGCTGTCTCAGGCGTAATGCTCTTGACCATGGCTTCCTGGCGCGGCTTGACGTCTTCTTTCTGGCGTTTGCTATAGCCGATGTCGGTGTCAGCCTGCTCAGCCATGGCATAGCTGGCGTGATGATCTTCCAGACGTGGATCATCTGTTTTCAGGCGATCCAGCTTGTAATGCGGGGTTTCCAGATGTTTGTTCGGGATCAGGATGACAGTCACGCGATGCCGCGTCTCTATCTTCAGAATCTCACCACGTTTTTCATTCAGCAGGAAAGCGGCAACGTCGACAGGTACCTGGACGTGGATTGCTGCTGAGTTTTCCTTCATTGCCTCTTCCTGGATAATGCGCAGGACTTGCAGGGCTGAAGATTCGGTATCGCGGATATGACCAGTGCCGTTACAACGTGGGCAGGTCACATGGCTGCCCTCGGACAGCGAAGGGCGCAGGCGCTGGCGTGATAATTCCATCAGGCCAAAGCGGGAAATTTTGCCCATTTGCACACGTGCGCGGTCATAGCGCAGGGCATCTTTGAGGCGGGTTTCAACTTCGCGCTGGTTCTTGGCGTTTTCCATGTCGATAAAATCGATCACGATCAAACCACCCAAGTCACGCAAGCGCAACTGGCGTGCTACTTCTTCAGCTGCTTCCAGATTGGTGTTGAACGCTGTCGTTTCAATATCACCACCACGGGTAGAGCGGGCCGAGTTAACGTCCACGGACACCATGGCTTCAGTATGATCGATAACTATCGCGCCGCCGGATGGCAGTGGTACGGTACGGGAATAGGCAGTTTCAATCTGGTGTTCGATCTGGAAACGCGAGAACAGCGGTACATCATCACTGTAACGTTTAACGCGATGTACCATGTCTGGCATCACGTGGCTCATGAACTGCTGAGCCTGTTCGTAGATTTCATCGGTATCGATGAGGATTTCACCGATGTCAGGCTGGAAATAATCGCGAATGGCGCGGATGACCAGGGAAGACTCTTGATAAATCAGGAAAGCGCCTGGAGAAGATTTGCCAGCACCTTCAATGGCACGCCATAGTTGCATCAGGTAGTTTAAGTCCCATTGCAATTCGTCAACATTGCGGCCTATGCCAGCAGTGCGGGCAATCACAGACATGCCACCTGGCAAGTCCAGTTTGTCCATGGTTTCGCGCAATTCCTGACGGTCTTCACCCTCAACGCGGCGGGAAACACCACCACCACGCGGGTTGTTAGGCATCAACACCAGATAGCGGCCAGCCAGGGAAATGAACGAGGTCAGGGCTGCGCCCTTGTTGCCACGTTCTTCTTTTTCTACCTGGACCATGATTTCCTGGCCCTCGCGCAGTGCTTCTTTAATGGAAGCATTGCGTACGTCCACACCTTCTTTAAAGTAGGTGCGGGCAACTTCTTTGAAGGGGAGGAAGCCGTGACGTTCTTCGCCGTAGTTGACGAAACAGGCTTCAAGGGAAGGCTCGATGCGAGTGATCACGCCTTTGTAGATATTGGACTTGCGCAATTCGCGACCGGCAGTCTCGATATCAATGTCAATGAGTTTTTGTCCATTGACAATAGCAACGCGCAACTCTTCTTGCTGCGTCGCATTGAACAGCATACGTTTCATGTTTTACTCCGTGACCTGGTGGTCATCTTGTGTTGCCTTCTTTTATAGAGGCAACTGTGCTGATACGGGATGTATGCGGGAGCGGAGTGTTTGAGGGGGAGGGAAATGCCTGAGGCAAAGCAGGGCGAAGTCTATATGGCATAAAAAGCCAGGTAGAGCTGGTAAAACGGCCATCTGTTTTGCGTTGGGCGCGGACGATCAAGGTAAGAGAGTTCGAGTGCACATGTCCCCCGCGTTGTCTGACTTGCTTATTGATTGAACAAGCAAGTACAACGCCAGGCGATGAGCAACTTTGGTGCCAGACCATCTTATTGTGTTGTGTCTGGCGGAATCGACCCTGTTACTTCAATCATCAACCGGCAAGCTCACAGGTTCATATTTAAACCCGCGCCTCTTGCCAGACTAATATCCTTACAATTCAAACTCTCTGATCCAACTTCATTTGTCTATGCCCGATAACAACAATTGGCTGCTACCTTGACCTGCAAATGACGCTGCATACACATCTTTTCCATCAAATTTGCAAACAGGCGAGGCCGATGGACATGCCCCTGTGTAAAATAGGCGTTTATTCCTCTTACACTGCTAAAGCATAAATGCTGAAGCGAAAATGATTATATATTCAAAATGAAGGACTTAGCGACAATTAATAGGGGAGCACATCAAATTCAGATGGAAAAGCCTTCCCCTCAGCAGCCTTCGGCCTCCCAACCCAAAGTTCAGATGCTCACGATCTCGGAAGAAGAAGCGGGACAGCGCATTGATAATTTCTTGCTACGCATCTGTAAAGGCGTGCCAAAAAGCCATGTTTACCGGGTTTTACGTTCCGGTGAAGTGCGTGTTAACAAAGGGCGTATAGACCAGTTGTACCGTCTGGTAGAGGGGGATGTTGTCCGCATCCCGCCAATACGCATGGCAGAACCCTGTGAACAGACTGCACCCAAGCATGAATTCCCCATTCTGTTTGAAGATAATCATTTGTTGATTATCAATAAACCGGCTGGCGTAGCCGTGCATGGTGGCTCAGGCATCAGTTATGGTGTGATTGAACAATTGCGTGCTTCCAGGCCAGATGCCAAGTTCCTTGAACTGGTCCACAGACTGGACAGGGAAACCTCAGGGATACTCTTGCTGGCCAAAAAACGTAGCGCATTAACAAATTTACACGAACAAATGCGTGATGGTGTTACTGACAAGCGGTATCTGACCCTGGTGCATGGTGAATGGAAAAATGCCCGTCAACATGTCAAGCTGGCTCTGCATAAGTATACAACTGTGGAAGGTGAGCGCCGCGTGCGGGTGCAGGCGGATGGCATGGCCTCACATACGGTATTTACTTTGCAGAAAAAATATCGGGATTTCGCCTTGCTTGAAGCTGAGCTGAAAACCGGGCGTACCCATCAAATTCGTGTACATCTATCGGCTAGCGGTTTTGCTATTGCGGGCGATGACAAGTATGGTGACTTTTCTCTAAATCGTGCTTTGCTTAAGGCCGGCGAAGGACATGGCGCATTGAAGCGCATGTTCCTACATGCGCACCAGATAAGCTTTGTCCATCCTGAAACGGGCAAAACCATGACAGTGAATGCGGGCTTACCTAAAGAATGTGACGATTTTCTGAAAAGCCTGGCTTAGTGCGGAAAGTCTTAATGGTTTAGTAATGGTATGATGCCGTTATTGATGAGAAACATGTCGCGCATGCTGGTGTGTGCGCGTTTATTGAATATATGGCAAAAAAGCAATTTGATTTAATTGTATTTGACTGGGACGGAACCTTGATGGACAGCACAGCTGCTATCGTCAAATGCATGCAGTCCGCAGCGAAAGACCTTGGTTTGCCGGTTCCCAAAGAAGATATCGCTTCTTATGTCATCGGCCTTGCCTTGCCTGAAGCAATACAGGTGGCCATGCCGGGCATAGACCCCAAACTCTATCCCAGGGTGGTTGAGCGTTTTCGCCATCACTTCCTGACCAAGGATCATGAGTTGCCTCTATTTAAAGGCGTCAGGGAAATGCTCGCTGAATTAGCGCAGGAAGGTTACTTCCTGGCGGTGGCAACTGGTGCCAGCCGGGTTGGCCTGAGTCGCGCTTTACATACAGCCAAGCTGACCTCGCTATTTGATGCGACACGTTGTTCCGACGAGACATTTTCCAAGCCACATCCCGCCATGTTGCAGGAGTTGACTCGTGAACTGGGTCAGGATATGCGCCGCACCGTCATGATAGGTGATACTACCCATGATTTGCAGATGGCCAATAATGCTGGTGCTGCAGCGATTGCGGTTGAATATGGTGCACATGACGTGTTAGCCCTAAAGAACATGCAACCCTTGTTTTCTGCAAAAGATGTTGCGCAGCTGCATGAGTGGCTGCGCCAAAACGCCTGAACACAAGTGGTAGATACGAGGTAGAGATGACGGCAATTTCTGTATGTAAGTCAGATGATTTGATAGAAGGTGGCAAGGGAGTACGCTTTCCTGTTACCGCTGGGAGCGATGATGCCGTAGGTTTTGTCATTCGCTATGACGGTGTAGTGCATGGTTATTTGAACCGTTGTGCTCACGTACCAGTCGAGCTGGACTGGAATCCTGGTGAATTCCTTGAATCCAGTGGGCTTTACATCATGTGTGCAACCCATGGCGCAATTTATCAGCCAGACACTGGCTATTGCACGGGCGGCCCTTGTCGCGGTGGTCGCCTGCGAAAAATCAATGTCAGCGAAGAAGACGGGCAGATTTACTGGCATCCCGACGATTATATACAAGCTGTTATTGCCTGATTTCTGGAAAAATTATGAATGAGCAATTTCCGAGTTCGCCAATAGGCGAAAGCGACAAAAAAGAAGGTTGGGAACGTCAGCTTCTGGAAAAGCTGGCTACCGATTCCTTGTGTGAGCAACGACTGCGCAGGCGCTGGAGCATCTTCTTCAGGTTCGCATTTTTGTCTGTGATTATTTTCTCGTTTTACTATTTTAGTGATTATGCAACGGGTGAAATGGAAAACCTGGGACATCATACAGCGCTCATAGAAATTGATGGCACTATAGAGTCTGAAGGTGCTGGTAGTGCGCAAACAGTGATCCCGGCATTGAACCGGGCGTTTGCTGATCCTGGTTCGGTTGCTGTCGTTGTGCGTATCAACAGCCCTGGTGGCAGTCCAGTACAAGCGGGCATGATCAATGATGAGATGGGCAGGCTACGCAAAGAATACCCGGATAAAAAGTTGTATGTCGTGGTTGATGAAATCTGTGCGTCGGGCGGCTATTATATTGCCGTTGCCGCTGATAAAATTTTCGTCAATAAAGCCAGTGTAGTTGGTTCTATCGGCGTACTCATGGATGGTTTTGGTTTTACTGGCTTGATGGATAAATTGGGTGTTGAACGTCGCCTGATGACGGCAGGAGAAAACAAGGGTTTCATGGATCCATTTTCGCCGCAGACTGAAAAACAAAAAGCTTTTTCGCAGACCATGCTCAACGAAATTCACCAGCAATTTATTGATGCGGTGCGAACTGGGCGTGGCCAGCGCTTAAAAGAAACGCCAGAAATGTTTTCTGGTCTTTTTTGGATAGGTAGCAAGGCCGTGCAAATGGGTTTGGCAGATGATTTTGGTTCTGTTGATTCAGTGGTGCGAGATATTGTCAAGGTCGAAAATATTGTTGATTACACTCAAAAAGAGGGTTTGCCTGAGCGTGTCTTGAAAAAATTTGGCGCGTCCATAGGCTCTAGTGCAGCGACCACGATGCTAAAGGGAAATACTCAAGGCATACGTTAATTGAGTATTTTGTTTGGTTGATTTTCTTAATCTTGTTGGCTGCTTGCATAGTTATTTTTTTCTTTCACTCGTTAATGAGTTGGCATATATTAGGGGCGTAACTGGTTCAAAAGAAGGAGGTCGATATACAAAATAGTTTTTTGTATCCTAGGCGGATTGAATTTGAGCTCCGGTAATGTCTGGTGTGCCGGTTATTAATGAAGTGGATATGCCTACAATTTGTGCAGTACCCATCCGCGTAGTCTGCGGACCTGAGGTTTCTCGGATTCCTCGCTATGTATTAGCATCGCAGTAGCAGTATAGTATTTGTATAGCTCCATGTAGTATCCATGAAGTAAAAGAAACGGTAGTGCAATGCTACCGTTTTTTTTGTGTCTGAATTTCCTTCCCTGAACTTGATTCGCATCAAGCATCCTTATTTTGTTTCCTGTAATATCAACGTCAACTTATCCTTGAAAATATCTTTCTGGAAAACATGGCATTCGCATTTTCATCGTTTTTTGACTCAGTTCTTTTCTCTTTCAAAGCAGGGGAAAAGATAGACTGTTTTCACTGCGGAGAAAAAATGCGCAAAAGCAATGCACTGACTACCCAATTTAATAGTTACACGCAACCAGTTTGCTGTCACGGTTGTCTTGCTATCCTGCGCACTGTTGAGCAAAATAATCTGGTCAATGAATATATGAAAAACAAAGTCAGCCAGCCAGTTATTGGGTGAGCACATGAGGGATGCGCATGGTGCGATACCAGACATAAGTGAAATAGGTCAGCAGCAACAGCTTGTTACGGAGAAACTGAATCTTTCAGGTATGCGATGTGCTGCCTGTGTGCAATTGATCGAATTTCGAATCAGGCAGTTACCTGGTGTGGTCACATTCCAGATACTTCCTGCCAGCCATCGCGCTGAAATTTCCTGGGATGCAGAATTGCTGACGCTCAAGCGAATTCTTGCAGCCATTACAGACCTTGGATACGGCGCTTTACCCACAAGTCAGTCGCCAGATGAGCTGGAGCAAAAAGAAAACAAGCGCGCCCTGTGGCGCATATTCGTCGCCGGGTTTGCCATGATGCAGGTGATGATGTATGCCTTTCCTGCCTACATGGTTCCTGTGCCGCAGCTTGATGGTGATCTGACCCCAGATGTCGATAAGCTGCTGAAGCTGGCTAGCATGATCATCGCGGTACCTGTTATCGGCTTTTCAGCCATGCCTTTCTTTTCTTCTGCTTGGCGTGATTTAAAGAATCATCATATAGGTATGGATGTGCCTGTGTCGCTCGGCATATTGCTGACTTTCTTTGCCAGTGTCTGGGCGACTTTTCACGGCGGTGCTGTTTATTTTGACTCCGCCATCATGTTTGTTTTCCTCTTGCTCGGTGCGCGGCTGATTGAGTCCAGGGTGCAAAAGCGAACAACTGCAGCACTGAGAATATTGACGCAATTATCGCCAGCGATGGCACAACGTTTTCTTTCATATCCACAGCAGGCTGTTGAGACTGTCGATGTTGTCAGTTTGCAGACGAACGATTATTTGCTCGTGGCAGCCGGTGAGCATATCCCTGCGGATGGTGTCGTCATCAACGGTGAAAGCAGTTGCGACGAAGCATTGATGACGGGTGAATCTTTGCCGGTCAGTAAGTCTATAGGTAGTCATGTGCTGGCGGGGTCTGTGAATATTCACGGCTCTCTTGTGATGCAGGCAAAAGAGGTGGGTGGTGCAACCCAATTGTCGGCATTGATAGGCATGATGGAATCTGCCTCGCTGGAAAAACCGCCGCTGGTTTTGCTGGCAGATAAGCATGCCAGTCGCTTTTTGATCATCATCCTCATCTTAGCCTTTTTCAGCGGCTTGGTCTGGTGGCAAATAGATGCTGACCGTGCCTTGTGGATAGCCATCAGCATCATCGTCGTGACTTGTCCTTGTGCCTTGTCATTGGCGACACCTGGAGTGATGTCCGCAGCCATAGGTATTCTGGCTAAGAATGGTGTTTTGCTGGCGAAGTCAAAAGCCATACAAGCCATGGCATCAGCTACACATATCGTCTTTGATAAAACCGGAACTTTGACCATGGGTAAATTGCAGGTCAGGGAGATGCTGCTTGCAAGTGAAAATTCGATCAGTACAGCAATTGCCATGGCGTTGGCCTGTCAATCTACACATCCCGTATCCAAAGCAATTGGTGATTATCTGGCGCAAAGGAAATCGCATCAAGATTTACCTGGGTTGAGTAAAATCAGGGAGGTGCCTGGAGGCGGTATTGAAGCAGAATTTGATGGTGAAGTTTATCGTCTGGGTAGTCTGGAGTTTGCATGGGAATTGCATGCGCATGAAATATCTATTCCAGCTGGTTTTGCAGAGCAGACACTGACTGTTCTGGCCAATGAACGCGGCAATCTTTTGTGGTTCGCACTCGATGACATATTGCGCGATGATGCGATTGAAGCGATTAGAAATTTAAAAAATAAGGGGAAGACAATACTGCTTTTGTCAGGTGACAGGCTGGAAGTCGTCAATAAAATAGCTGCAAAATGCGACATTCAGGAGGCGCATTCGGGGCTAAGCCCAGCAGGTAAATATGAGATAGTGCGAAAGCTGCAAGCGAATGGTGCCACAGTAGTCATGGTTGGAGACGGCATGAATGATGGGCCTGTGCTGGCGTTGGCTGATGTATCCGTGGCGATGGGGCAGGGGGCGCCAATTTCGCAATCGCGCAGTGATGTATTATTGATGTCTAACCGCTTGCTTGATCTTGACTTTGGAATGACAGTCGCCACTAAAGCCTACTGGCTGATACGCGAAAATCTGGCGTGGGCTGTACTGTACAATGTGCTGGCGATACCGGCAGCCTTGGCTGGCTGGCTAGAACCGTGGCACGCTGCTTTGGGAATGTCGCTTAGTTCGTTGATTGTGGTTGTGAATGCGCTGCGCCTGTACTTATTGAAGCAAGTTGTTTATTTGATGCCGGATTGATATAAAGAGCTGCACGGGAAATTATGGATATACTTTACTTGTTAATACCGCTCAGCCTGGTCTTGGTGTTTGCGATTGGTGCCGTATTTTGGTGGGCAGTCAATCACAAACAATTTGATGATCTGGAAGACCAGGGTAAAAGTATTGTTGATGATGTAGATGGTTGAAGATTGGTTATGATGAGCGATCGGCTAAACTCAATATCTGATTTGCCGTGTCAATGAAGTCAGATCCATCAATGTTATTCTGTTGTATTGACTGGGCATTGAGGTATTTTGCAAAATTTCGAATGATGGATTTGTTGTAGGCAGGATCGTAATGCTGCTCCAGTAACTCTTGCACCAGATTTTGTAATTCGCGACTTTCTGCCATTCTTCGCCAACTGAGTATTTTTTCTTTCCCGTGCAGTGCTGTCAGAAAGTGCAATTGTTTATTCAGGCTCTCAGTGTCATGCATGAAATGGGCATATTCTTCGATCAATAACTCCACTCTTCTGGCTGTCGGTAGCATGAGCTGCAGGCAAGTCGAGGCGCGCATGGCGTTCATCAGGTGTTCAGGTACTCGCAGGTCTCCGATCTTTTTACTCTCTGCTTCTACATAAATTATTTTTTGAGGGTCAAATTCCTGTATGCGCTCGAAGATGCGACTCTCGAACTGCTTTTGAGATGGTTGAACATGTTCAGGAAAGCCCCCCAGAACTGAGCCACGATGTTCCGCCAGTTGTTCAAGGTCAAGGACTTGTGCACCCAGGCTTTCCAAGGTTTGCAGAGTGCGGCTCTTGCCACTGCCTGTCGGGCCGCATAATACCTGCAACTGAAACTGGTCCAGCTCCGCACTCAGGCTGTTATTAACAAATTGCCTGTATGCTTTGTAACCACCATTCAATTGCGCTACTGGCCAGCCTATTTTTGCGAAAACATGGGCCATGGAAGCGCTGCGGTTTCCACCTCGCCAGCAATAAATCAGCGGTTTCCAGTCGCGCGGTTTGTCCTGAAATAAGCTTTCTATATGCTGTCCTATATTCTTTGCGACCAGAGCTGCACCCAGACGTTTGGCTTCAAATGAACCAACTTGCTTATACTTGGTGCCAACTACAATGCGTTCATCGTTGTCGAGTACCGGGCAATTAATGGCATTGGCAATATGGTCTTCAGCAAACTCAGCGGGACTGCGCACATCGATGATGGTTTCAAATTCTGCGCGTCGCTCGAATACCTCCGGGAAGTCAAGTAGCTCTGGATATTTCATGAATTGTTTACTCAACTTATTTACTTAAAAGTGGCAACAAATGTGGCCAGACATTATTGAGTATAGCTGGATGGGCCTCTGCAGCAGGGTGGATGCGATCCGCCTGGAAAAGCGTCTCTTTTTCTGCTATGCCTTCCAGCAAAAAGGGAACTAATGCTGTCTTGTTTGCTTTAGCCAATTTTTCATAAAGAGAGAAAAAACGCTCGGAATAATCGGGGCCATAATTTGGTGGGATTTTCATGCCAGCTAAGAGCACTTTGCTGCGCTGCATCTTTGCCATGTCTATCATGCCTTTGAAATTATCTTCAGAAGCTTTTAGCGAGAGGCCACGCAAGGCATCATTGCCACCCAGTTCGATGATAAGTATATCTGGATGATGTTTTTCCAGTAGTTTGGCCAGTCTTGCCTTTCCACCGCTGGTAGTGTCGCCGCTGATGCTGGCATTGATGACAGTGGCCGGGATATTTTTTTGCTGCAATCTCTGCTCCAGCAAGGCTACCCAGCCTTTGCCACGCACCAGTCCATATTCGGCAGATAAGCTGTCGCCGAGCACAAGGATGGTTTTTGATGCAGAATATGCGGGTAAAGTAGTAACTGCAAACATGACGAGCACCAGGGCTTGCTTTAATAAGCTGCTGACGTGACCTGACAATCGAGTAAAAAGCATACGTAAAGACCTTATGGAATCAAATAAAGCGGCAATAGAAGTAAAGCACCTGACCAAGCGCGTAGCGGATGCGACTGGCGAGTTGAGCATACTGAATGGCATAGATTTTACCGCGCAAGCTGGGCAAACGCTTGCAATTGTTGGGGCATCTGGTTCTGGCAAGTCAACCTTGCTTGGTATTCTTGCAGGTCTGGATACTCCAACGGAAGGCAAGGTCTTGCTGGATGGCGTGGATATTTTTGATTTGACAGAAGATGGCAGAGCGCAATTCCGCAAGGAGAAGCTGGGTTTTGTATTTCAGTCTTTTCAATTATTGATGCATTTGAATGCATTGGAAAATGTCATGTTACCGCTGGAGTTGCGTGGCGATAAGCAGGCTCGTGCCAAGGCAGAGAAAATGCTGGAACACGTTGGACTGGGTTCAAGACTCAGGCATTATCCCAAGTTTCTGTCAGGTGGTGAGCAGCAGCGGGTGGCGCTGGCTCGGGCGTTTGTCACCGAGCCGCCTTTGTTGTTTGCTGATGAACCTACCGGTAGCCTGGATGCCGCCACTGGCGAGGCTATCATCAATCTGATGTTCACTTTGAATCGCGAGCGTGGATCAACCCTGGTCCTGGTCACGCACGACTTGTCGATTGCAGCAAGATGCGGGAGGGTGTTAACCATCAGTGCCGGTCATTTGCGGTCTGACACTGTCAATGCATGAAGATGCATTAATTTACTTCAGGTTCCCGTCCCAGTTGTAAGCCTGAATATTGCCATCACTATAGGCAGCCAGCCAGCCGCCACGCTTGGTCTGGTCATCGCAGTCCCAGTCCGGCAAGACATACCTGGTTCGACCATTATTGTTGTGTATGGCTGGCCTGTGAGTGTGCCCATGTATCATGGTGCTGCTACCAGCTTGTAAAAACAATGCTGCAATGGCATTAGCATTGACATCCATGATGGCACGGATTTTTGTTTTTGTTCCATTTTGCTTTCTGTTCGCAAGCCCTCAATGATTTTTTTACGTTGCTCAAGCGGCATAGCCAGGAAAGTTGTTTGCCATTCTACTTGCCTGACCTGTGCCCTGAACTTCATGTATGCGTCGTCATCTGTGCAATGGGCATCGCCATGGGTAAGTACTAGTTTTTTTCCCGCTATATCAATCACGCTGGGATCATTCAGTAAAATTGCTCCGGTTGCCACAGAAAAATCAGCGCCGATCAAGAAATCGCGATTGCCAGCTATCCAGTACAGTTGTACTCCGTGATCATGCACTTTGCGCAGTGCCTGGACGATGGATGAATTGTAGGCATCGCTAATATTGTCGTCACCTACCCAATATTCAAACAAGTCGCCCAGCAAGTAAAGGGCATTTGCCTGCATGGCCTGCTTTTCGAGAAAGCTAAGGAAGGCGTTTGTGGTAAAAGGTAGTGAGGGATTTAAATGGGTGTCAGAAACAAAAAGCGCAACCAGTTCAGGTTGCGCCTTGATCTGATTCGCGCTGTGTTCTGCGATCATGAACTGTAATAATGGAGATTAAACGATTTCTGCTTTTTCGATCAGGACGTTTTCTACTGGTACGTCCTGGAACATGCCGGTGCGGGTAGTCTTGACGCCTTTGATTTTATCAACAATGTCCATGCCTTCTACAACTTTGCCAAACACGCAGTAGCCCCAACCATCTTGACCAGGGTAGTCGAGGAAGCTATTGTTTGCTGTATTGATGAAGAACTGTGCAGAAGCAGAATGTGGGTCACCAGTACGCGCCATGGCCAGTGCATAACGCTCATTTTTCAAGCCGTTCTTGGCTTCATTTTCGATAGGTGCATTGGTGGATTTTTGGTTCATGCCTGGCTCAAAACCGCCGCCTTGGATCATGAAGCCATCAATGACGCGATGGAAAATGGTGCCGTTGTAATGACCAGATTCAACATAGGCCAGGAAATTGGCAACAGTTTTTGGAGCTTTTTCTTCGTTCAGGTCAATCTTGATATTACCGAAGTTGGTGGTCAGAATAACGGCCATGATAGTCTTTCTTTTCAAAAAATTTAGAGATTTGTTTACTTTAGCAGGGTGGCGGATTGAATGATAACTGGTTTGACAGGTACATTTTGCATCATTTTTGCTTCGCCAGTTTCGACCACTTTAATTTTTTCAACCACTTCCATACCCTTGATGACTTTGCCAAATGGCGTGTAGCCTGCTGTCATTGCCAGTGCTCGGGAGCGTCTTTCGTTGACGGTGTTGCCACGGTACTGGAATTCTACCGGGTCTCCCTCAGGCAGGATTTGATGGTTCAGGAACTCATTGTCTTTGACATTGATGTAAAACTGCGCGCTTGCTGAATTGGGGTCTTGCGTGCGGGCCATGGCAACCACACCCAGGTCATTTTTCAAGCCGCGGTCCAGCGCTTCACGTGCTTCCAGCGGGACAGGTTTATTGGTCGGCTTTTCTTTCATATCCTTGTCGTAACCCCCACCTTGTATCATGAAGTTATCAATGACACGATGAAAGATAGTTCCTTTGTAATGCCCGCTTTTGACATATTTGAGGAAATTTTCGACGGTTTTTGGGGCTGCCTCAGGGTAGAGCTCAATAACGATTTCACCCATATTGGTTTTAAATGCCACCTTTGGTTGCCCTTCGGCAAAGCTGAAGGTGCTTGCCATCATCAGGCAGGTGCCTAGTAATACACTACCCAGTCCGGTTTTTGATATTTTCATATTCAGCGTGCGTTAGTGATAGAAGAAATAAGTTTACAGTAAACTGCTCAGACGGTGGTTTCGTAAATAATGCGCCATCTGGCAGCTTCTTTCAGCCAATATTGACGTTTGCGAACCGCCGCTCTGGCTTTGCCATTCGTAGTTTCCTGGGTAAAGGTGCTAACGATGAGCTCATCCTTGCCTGGGTAACGAAAATGGGTCACATCTTTTAATTTTATAACAGGATTATGCCAGTTATCCCAACTTTGCTGCTGCTTGGGAAACCAGGTATTGAGATTGTCACCCTGCATCGTCTTAAAGTTACGAGAATAATTAGTCAAAATGCGATTGGCATTCTGGCTTTGCATGTCCATGCGCCAGTCATCGATAAGCTTTTCTGCCAGGTGCCTATCAAGCATCCATTTATTGCGACTGACAAACTCCAGTTGCTCACTAATGATGACTGGCGTTTTTCCTATGTCCACCATGGACGAAATTTTCAAAAAATCCGGATTCGTCAATACCACGCAGCCATCTGATGCTAAGGGTGGGCGACTGAAACTCTCAGGTGGCATACCATGCAGCCAGATGCCAGAACCATTGCGGCCATTGAATTTGTCCCATTCATTTGGGTAGTTCAGGGGCAGGGCGCCAGGGCCATAAAAGCTAGGCAGCTTGGCACCAGCCAGTCGGCTGGTGATGTAATACACGCCTATGGGTGTTTTTTGATCACCTTCTTTGAGTTTGTTGATGCCAAATTTTCCCTGGCTGATGTAGAAATCGTTGACCAGACGTGGCTGACCCCCGGCATTTTCATACACATATAAACGCGATTTTTTGGCATCAACGACGATGGCCTGTTTCTGGTCGTCGCGCAATTGCAGGATGACTCTGGGGATAAGCTCCGGGTCAGGGCGTTCACGGTAAGAACGTAGTCGAGCAGCCGCCTCATCTCTGAGATCTTTCAATTTGTCCGGTTGAGTCAAAGCGCCAACGCCAAAATTGCGTACCGGGCGAGTATGCATTAACAATAAATCGCCTTGTATCAGGTGGGCTAGTTGAAAATGTGGGTAAGCTTCAACCAACGCATCTATCTTGCTTTGCGCTTTTTGCAAGTTATTGGCCGCCAGGCTTTTATAGACTTCAATGAGCAATGCATCCGGGTCAGGTGCATTTGAATTGATTTCTGCGGGCGCGACCTTGTTTGGCCGTGACTTGGCCATGACCGATGCTGGCGATAGTGTAGATGCAATGCATGTCATTGTAATAATGGCACAAATGCACAATTTTCCGACTTTGTCAGCAGTCGGAATTTCAGGATTGACAGCAAAAAACATTAGCTACCCGCACGCTCCTGTTTGATCTGCCATTTGCCATCCTGCTTTACCATATGCAAGGTTTTGCGGCTATTGGCAGTCAATTGATCAGATGTGTAAATCTGGCGGAATTTGACGGTTGCGGTATTACCATCCACATCGACTTTAGGTGATTCTATTTTGACATTGATGCGGCCTTTGCCTTCTATCCTGTTGCGGCGTTCTTCTGCCCATGCTTTGAAGCTTTCACCCTTTGGGGGTTGAAAGTCTTTTGCGTAATGGCCCAGATAGGCATTGGTATCTTTGTTACTCCAGGCCTTGGCCCAATTTTCTACAGCTTTCATGACATCTTCTTCTGATTTGTCATTGGCAGCAGCAATAGGTGCGGGCTTGGTTTTGGGTTCTGGCTTGGCGGTTTCAACTTCAGGTTTTGCCGCCGCAACAGCAGCGGAATTAGTCTTGACTGGCGCAGCAGGTGTTGGCGCTGCTGTTGCTGCCATGGCTGCTTTAGGATTGGTGCCGCCAGTGGTATTGCCAACCAGATTTTTAACCAGGGTGAGTTTCAGCTTGGCGGTACTGTTTCCAGAATCGAGCTGTAAGGCCTTGTCATAAGCCTGGCTTGCCAGTTTGGCATACACATCGCCCAGGTTTTCATGGGCCGTACCATAAGTAGGATTGGTCCTGATGGCCATTTCCAAAGCGGCACGTGCTTTGTCATATTGACCTGATGAAGCATATAGCACTGCCAGATTATTATAAGGTTCAGGCAATTCCGGATAATCGTCGGTCAGTTTAGTGAAAATGCTGATGGCTTCTGCAGACTTGTTTTGCTCTGTCAGTATCAAACCCTTGAGAAAGCGCATCTGCGCATCCTTGGGGCGCTGTGCCAATGCCGCATCCACTTTCTGCAAGGCTTCACCTACTTGGCCAGCCCTGAGTAATTTGCCAACATCTGCGGCCTCATCAGCGCGCGCATAGGCAGACATCAATAACAAGGACAGACTGGATACGGTAAGTACATTCTTTAAAATGTGGCGCATGGTGTTCGGTCTTGGATTTATAGGGGTTAGGCAGAACATATAAGCAGCAATGTTATACTGGCTTGCAAGCAAAGCGCCATCTTATCAAATAAGTTGCCGACTATGGGTGTTTGACAAACAAACAGCATTTTCCCTTCACTTTATTTTTCAGTTTTAACAGAATCTGTGACGTCACGTGACTTGCATGCAAGTTGGGCTATAGGGATTTGTGTCATGGAAATAGGTATCTGGATGCTGATTTTTTACTGCTCTGGCGCAAGCCAAAAGCGGGGAACACTGGACAGCAGGGCAGGTTTTGATATCTAATCTGGTCCGTCAGGACTAATTGTCCATTATGAAAACATACGAATTTTGCAAAACAGGCATCTAAATTCTTGTTTTGTACGCTTAGCATAGCGACACTTGATTCAATTAAACATAGCGCCAGCGCCAGAATGAAATTGGATTTTTTTATCAACTCGTGTGATGTTAAGGAGGCACGATGACTAAAACGACATTTTTAAATTTTGAACAATCAATTGCAGAACTGGAAACAAAAATAGAAGAACTGCGTTTTGTTCAAGATGATTCCGCAGTCGATATTTCTGAAGAAATAGACAGGCTGTCGAAGAAAAGCCAGATGTTGACAAAGGATATTTACGCCAAGTTGACCCCGTGGCAAGTGTCGCAAATCTCCCGCCACCCTCAGCGTCCATACACCATGGACTACATCAATCAGATGTTTACTGATTTCCATGAGTTGCATGGCGACCGTAGCTTCTCTGACGATCAATCCATCGTGGGCGGTTTGGCCAGGTTCAATGGTCAGGCATGCATGGTGATGGGGCATCAAAAAGGTCGAGATACCAAAGAGCGTGCTTTGCGAAATTTTGGCATGCCCAAGCCAGAGGGCTATCGCAAGGCCATGCGCCTGATGAAGCTGGCTGAAAAATTCGATATACCTGTATTTACTTTTGTTGATACCACTGGCGCATGGCCAGGCATAGATGCCGAAGAGCGCGGCCAGTCCGAGGCTATTGGTCATAACCTGTATGTTATGGCAGAGCTGAAGGTGCCGCTGATCACCACCATTATTGGTGAAGGTGGTTCTGGTGGTGCACTGGCACTGGCGGTAGGTGATGCCGTATTGATGTTGCAATATGCGACTTATTCCGTGATTTCTCCAGAAGGTTGCGCTTCCATCTTGTGGAAGACGTCTGATCGTGCATCTGATGCTGCCGAAGCGTTGGGCTTGACGGCTCACAGGCTGAAAGCCATGGGCCTGATCGACAAGATCATCAATGAGCCTTTGGGTGGTGCCCATAGAGATCCAAAGCAGATGTGTGCCTTGGTAAAGCGCGCACTGGCAGACACTTTGCGTCAATTCCAGGGCGTAAAAACCAAAGATTTGCTGGCTGCCCGCCATGAAAAATTACTGAGCTATGGCAAGTTTAAGGAAACGAAACTTGCTGAATGAGGCCAGATCAACATTGCTCAAGTCTTGAGCAAACATTCTCAAAAAAACTCGATGCCATAATTGCTGATTTCTGTGAAGGAAAGCTGCAGAATGGCCTCGGTGTAGCTTATAGCGGCGGTCTGGATTCGACGGTTTTGTTATCCCTGGCGATGAAATATTGTCGCAGCTGTAATATTCCCCTGTTTGCCTTTCATGTACACCACGGCCTGAGTCTTAATGCCGATGCCTGGCTGGAACACTGTCGGGCTGGCTGTGTTGCCGCTGGCATCAGATTTCAATCTGAATGCATACAGGTTAGCCGCGATAGTGGTGATGGTGTGGAGGCGTCTGCGCGTAAAGGGCGTTACCTTGCGCTGGGGCGAATGTCAAAAAGTGCTGGCATCCCACTTATCCTGGCGGCCCATCATCAGGATGACCAGGCTGAAACTCTGTTATTGCAGTTGTTACGCGGCAGCGGCGTAGCTGGCATGTCAGGTATGGACGTTTGTCATCATGCGCCCAATTTGTTTGGCCATGATGAAGTCATGCTGGGACGGCCTCTGCTGACAGAAAAACGAAGCACACTCGAAGCTTATGCGAGTCAGCAGGGTTTAAGCTACATCGAAGATGAATCCAATACTGACCAGCGCTATCTGCGCAATGCCATACGCCACAGCGTCATGCCTGTGCTTGAGGGTTTATCACCCGGCTATTCAGAGCGCATCGCGCGTTCTGCCACCCATTTTCAGGCGGCGCAAGATTTGCTGCTGGAAGTTGCTGAGCAAGATTTTGTCAGTTGCAAACATGAGACTGGCCTGGCAATTGCTGCCATGCGAGCGCTGAGTCCTGCACGCAGGGACAATTTGTTCCGCTACTGGTTTTCCAGGGCTGGTGTGCGCATGCCAACGACTTCGCGCTTGAAAGAGATGCAAAGCCAGCTGTTTGATGGACGTGAAGATGCGCGTATTACAGTGCAGCACGATACTATTGCCATACACCGCTATAAAGACACTGTCTATTTATCAGCGCAGCACGCTGAAGTGGCAGAGGAAAGCCGTTTGCTAGGGTTTGTCTGGCAAGGACAGGCGCATATCCATTTCCCTGAGTTTGCTGGTAGCCTGCATTTTGACCAGAGTGATTATGGTTTTGAAGCGGCATGGTTGCAGTCGCAGACGCTTTCCCTGCATTTGCGCAGGGGAGGGGAGCGATTGAAGCTGGCAGAAAACCGTTCGACACGCGACATGAAGAGCCATTTCCAGTCCTTGCGCATACCTTTCTGGCAACGGGAGCGTTTACCTTATGTCTCTATAGACCAGGATTTGCTGTTTGCTGCCGGCGTCGGCATGCAAAGCCGGTTTTGCCAGGCTGCGCCAGGTGCATGTATTTCCCTGCGCTGGGTTTTTGATTAAATTAAGTATTGTCGTCTTATAGGAATATTCAATATGCGTAGGCAGCTAGTCCTCGATACCGAAACCACAGGTTTGAATGCGCGCAATGGCGACCGCATCATAGAAATTGGTTGTGTAGAATTAATTAACCGTAAGCTGACTGGTAATAATTTTCATCGCTACATCAATCCTGAGCGTGACTCTGAAGAGGGCGCGTTGGCAGTTCACGGCTTAACGACAGAGTTTTTAAGCGATAAGCCCAAGTTTGCCGAAGTGGTTGAAGAATTTTGCACCTATATCAAGGATGCGGAAATCATTATCCATAATGCCCCCTTTGACGTCGGTTTCCTGAATGCAGAACTTGCGCGCCTGAATTTGCCAGTGCTGACTGAATATTGTCCCAGCATTGTAGATACCTTGGTGCAGGCAAAGGAATTGCATCCTGGCAAGCGGAATTCTCTGGATGCGCTTTGTACCCGATATGAAATTTCAAATTCGCATCGCAAATTGCATGGCGCTTTGCTGGATGCTGAATTGCTGGCAGATGTTTTTCTGGCAATGTCGCGCGGGCAAAATAGTTTTGAGATCGATATCGAGGAAGATGACACGCCAAAAGAACAGGAAGTCGTCGCCTTTGATATGCCGGTGGGGGAGATTGCCGTCTTGATGGCAACGGATGAAGAGATGGGGGAGCATGAGGCCCTGTTGTCAGGCCTGGATAAGCAAATCAAGGATAAATGCATCTGGCGTACGACAGTGTAGGAAATAATGGTAAATGTTGCTTTTAAAGAAATGCATGAAGAACAATAAATATAAGAATAACTAGCTTTAATCGCCACTTAAATGACTCAAAAATGATCACCTGTTGCAAACAGGTGATTTTTTTTGAGTTTATTTTGATCTCAGCCCTAAAGTTTTCACAATTTGTTGCCGTTAGATGGTTATGAAAATAAATCGAAAATATTTTTAAATTTTCCCTAAAGTTTTCTAAAGTGCTGCCGTTAATAATTATGAGACGATAAAGTAAAAGCTCGTTTTTTATGTAAGTAATTGTTTTCATTGATGTTTTTTGAATTGGCCAATTTTGCTGATCCGAAAAAATAAAAATCTGTTTTCTACGAAATTTCGTTTTGTAGATGTCTAAATGTGCCTGTAGGATATTTTCCTACGGCATGCCTTCGTTTTATTCTTGGTTTAAATACGGATTCTCGCTTATACAGCCGCTTTTCCTCAGCCTGCACAATGTATCTCACTGGCAACGCAAACATGCCGCTGATTACAAACTGGAGGGTGAGAAAATGACGCAGAACGATATGATGGCCGAGATTCGGGATGCCAATTTGAGTTATTTGATGTTGGCACAACAAATGATTCGCGCTGATAAAGCGACCGCTATTTTCCGTTTGGGTATCGGTAAGGAAATTGCAGACCTGATCGAAGGTTTGAATAACGCCCAGATTTTGAAATTGGCTGGCTCCAATATGATGTTGGCGCGCTTCCGCTTTGAAGATAGCTCCATTTTGTGTATGTTGACAAATTACAACAAGGAACGTGCTCTTGCGCATTCCCATGCTGCGATTTTGATGGCTGGTCAGCCAGTTGAAGAAATCCATTAATTTGTCGGGAATTGAATCGAAGCGGACGGAGAAAAATCATGGCAAGCAAAAGCGTAGTAAACGAAGCTCACGAAATTCAACTGGCAATTGAATTGGTCAATCTGGGTGCCAGATTGCAATTGCTGGAATCTGAGACTTCCTTGTCGCGTGAGCGTCTGCTGAAGATATACAAGGAATTGAAGGGTGTATCTCCACCAAAAGGCATGTTGCCTTTTTCTGCTGACTGGTTTGTTACCTGGCAGCCAAATATTCATTCTTCCCTGTTTATGAATATTCATAAATATTTGCGCGAACATGCGGGAGTGGCTGGCATCGAGGCCGTCATCAAGGCATATCGCCTATACTTGGAGCAATTTCCAGTGCCAGCGGGTGAGGAGCCAGTATTGTCTCTGACACGTGCCTGGACTCTGGTTCGCTTCTTTGAAGGAAAAATGCTGAGTTTTGCAAAATGTTGCAAATGCGGTGGGCATTTTGTTGCACATAGTCTGGATTTGCATGATGATTATGCATGTGGTTTGTGCCACGTCCCGTCAAGGGCGGGTAAAACAAAAAAAGCAAAAGATGCGGAGGCCTCGCTGGAAATGGTGGCTTAAAATTCAGGAGGAGCCTTGGAGGTAGTATCATCGAAAACTCGCAAAGGCAAACTCCTATTGGGTGATGGAGTCTTTTCTTCGCCCGTCTTTCTGGCGCTGTTATTGCAGTTACTCGCTTTTGGCTTGTCTTATTTGTTGTATGTCACTGATCAGTGGTGGTTTGGCGGCATACTGTCCCCTTATTTTCTTCTCGCTATTCACGCAAGTTTAGCCGCTGGCCTCAGCATTATGCTGGGCATGAGTTGGTGGTGGTGGTTGATACAATTTATTTTCCCGCTTGCAGTTATTGCTTCTCTTGTTTTTCAGCTGCATCCAGCACTTAGTTTGTGCATCTTTTTGTTGATGGTATTGTTGTTTTGGTCAACTTACCGTACGCAAGTTCCATATTTTCCTTCCAAATCCAGTTTATTGCCGTGTATTCTTGAGCAACTGCCTGCGCGCGATGATTTGCGTTTCATTGATATAGGTAGTGGCTTTGGTGGTGTATCCGTCAGTCTCGCAAAACTGCGGCCACACCAATCATTTTATGGCGTCGAAATCGCGCCTTTTCCCTGGCTAGTAAGTTGGTTCAGGGCGAAACTGGCAGGGCCCAGACTTGGTTTTTACTTGAAAGACTATCTTCGACTTGATTTCGCTGAATTTGATGTGGTGTTCGCGTATTTGTCGCCAGCGGCCATGCCAGAGTTGTGGGTGAAAGTGAGGTCTGAGATGCGGTCGGATACCTTGTTCATGAGTTATGAGTTTAAAGTGCCTGGTGTTGATGCGGATGTAACTATAAAAAGCAGTGCGAATGACCCCGCGCTCTATATCTGGCGCATATAATGATCATAGTGAAATGTATTCCTGAAGCAATATTTAACCTTCCATTTCTGGTGAATGTTTCAGGTCTGAGGTAGTGTAGTCGATATTATAAAAAATCCTCTCTAAGGAGTAAAAGCCTGTGTTAGTTATCGTTGGCTATATCATTGTGGTTGGCTCGGTCTTTGGCGGCTTCGTCATGTCTGGCGGACACGTAGCTGTATTGTTTCAGCCACTGGAATTGTTAATGATAGGTGGCGCCGCGGTAGGTGCTTCACTGGTGGGTAATAATGCAAAAACTCTGAAGGCTTCATTGAAAGCGCTTCCTGGCGTTTTGAAAGGCTCAAAATACAATAAAGCTTTGTACATGGAGTTGATGACCATGTTGTTTGATGTGCTAACCAAAGTGCGTAAGGAGGGTCTGATGTCCATCGAAGGTGACATCGAACGTCCGGAAGAAAGCCCGCTGTTCAGTAAATATCCTGCAATTGTTCATGATCATCATATGATGGAGTTCATATCGGATTATTTGCGGCTGATGGTCTCAGGGAACATGGATGCTTTTCAGATCGAAAACTTGATGGATAATGAGTTGGAAACGCATCATCACGAAGGTGCAGTTCCTGCACATTTCATTGCCAAGCTTGGTGATGGCTTGCCTGCTTTTGGGATTGTGGCTGCGGTGATGGGCGTTGTGCACACGATGGAATCGGTTGGTATTCCGCCTGCTGAATTGGGGATTCTCATCGCGAAGGCCTTGGTCGGTACCTTTCTGGGTATCTTGCTGGCATATGGATTTGTCGGTCCTTTATCGAGTTTGATGGAGCAACAGTTGGATGAGTCATCCAAGACTTTTCAGTGTATCAAGGTTACTTTGCTGGCCAGTCTGAATGGTTATGCCCCAGCTTTGGCAGTGGAATTTGGGCGGAAAGTGCTATATTCAACTGAGAGGCCCACCTTTTCGGAGTTGGAAGATCATATTAAGCAATCAAAATCTAAATAATAAAAACAGGATTGATGATGGCAAGCGAAGAACTTCGACCAATTATAGTCAAACGCATCAAGAAGGTGGCCGGTGGTCATCATGGTGGTGCGTGGAAGATTGCGTACGCTGACTTTGTCACTGCGATGATGGCTTTCTTCTTATTGATGTGGTTGCTGGGGTCTACAGCCAAGGGTAATTTGAACGGCATTGCCGAGTATTTCCAGACTCCCCTGAAGGTGGCAATGGCTGGTGGTGATGGCAGTGGCGATAGTTCTAGTGTTATCAAGGGCGGTGGTAAGGATCTCAGCGCACGAGAAGGGCAAAATCGCAAAGGTGATATTGACGCACAGAAGAAAACTTATAATCTCCAGGCTGCAGAGGCTGCTTTGGCCAAAGTTGAAGCTGAGAGGTTAAAGGGCTTGAAAACAAAAATTGAAGCGGCGATTGAGTCTAATCCTACCTTGAAGCAATACAAGAAACAATTGTTGTTGGATATTACAACCGATGGTTTGCGTATTCAAATGGTTGATGAACAAAATCGCCCTATGTTTGCCTCTGCCAAGGCAGATTTACAGCCCTATACCAGAGAAATTTTGCATGAGATAGGCAAAGCACTTAATGATGTGCCTAATCGCATCAGTTTGTCTGGCCACACTGATGCAGCGCCGTATGGTAGTGGCGAACGCGGCTACAGCAATTGGGAGCTCTCTGCTGACCGTGCCAATGCGTCAAGACGTGAGTTGATTTATGGGGGGATGGATGAGACCAAGATGTTAAGAGTCGTTGGCCTTTCTTCTTCGGTACTCTTTGACAAGCAAGATCCTTTGAATCCTATCAATCGTAGAATCAGCATTATCGTCATGAATAAGAAAGCAGAGCAGTCTGCATCGCAGGACGGAGGCACCATTGAAGTCGAAAGTCAACCTGACTCAAGTGCAGAAATTTCAGTCAAGCCTTGAAAGAAGTAATGACAGGCAAGGCAGTAGCAAGCTACAAGTAAGACTGCAGCATCATTAAGTCAAAATGCATAGATAGGATGCTTAAGATGTCCAAAAAGAAACTGTTGGGTTCTCAGGTTAAGCAACTTTTATCAGGTGTGTCTGATCATGGAAATGCACATTTGCTGGAGGTTGAGACCGACCTTGCGCAAACAACGATACTCCTGGGTGAGGCGATAGAAAAGCTGGGTGTCAGCTTCATGGCGCTGCATGCAGCAATATCGAGTGAGCAGGAGGAAATCAATTTGATCGTCAGTTCTGGCGGTGTTTCAGATGAAAGTGTGTTGCGGCTCAAGGTCATACAGGAAGATATTTCCAAGCATATCAGCTCAGCAGTAACCAGCTTGCAATTTCAGGATTTGACCAGTCAATTGATTTCACGAACCTTGCAAAGATGTGAGGGCTTACGCGAGGTGCTGGGGACTTTAGGTGTGTTGGGTAATGATATTGAACATGATGGTGAATCTGATGAATTGACGGCTTTGCTGCGCGAAACTAACTTACGCCTGGAAAAGCAAAGTGCGGATCTGAAGAATTTGTTACGTAAAGCAGTGCATCAAAAGCATCTGGATAGTGGTGACATAGAGTTATTTTAAATCAAGTGGCAGTGAGCGGAAGCTGCCTATAATTCGTATAACGGAGTAAATATGGCCAAGACAATTTTAGCTGTGGATGATTCTGGCTCCTTGAGGCAGATGGTAGCTTTCAGTTTAAAAGCAGCGGGATATCAGGTAATTGAAGCAGTTGATGGTCAGGATGGTCTGGAAAAAGCACGTAATCAAGTAGTCGATTTGGTGCTGACGGACCAAAACATGCCAAGAATGGATGGTCTTACTCTGATCAAGTCTTTGCGTGGTTTGCCATCTTATGCGCGCGTGCCCATCCTGATGCTGACAACTGAGTCAAGCGACGATATGAAGGCTAAAGGTCGCGCTGCTGGTGCCAATGGCTGGCTGGTAAAACCATTTGATCCGCAGAAACTGACTGAAGTGGTTAAAAAAGTGATTGGCTGAATTCATGGCCCGCAGTTTGGGCAAACAAATGTAAATCACGGAGTTTAATAATGACGATTGACATGAGTCAGTTTTTCCAAGTGTTTTTCGACGAGGCGGAAGAGCTTCTTGCCGAGAAGGAAAAATTGTTACTTGCCGTCGATATCTCTTCGCCAGATCCTGAGGATTTGAATGCCATTTTCCGGGCAGCTCATTCCATCAAGGGTGGAGCTTCGACTTTTGGCCTGACGGACATGACAGAAGTGACTCATATTCTGGAGTCGCTGCTCGATAAAATACGCAAAGGAGAGATGGCGCTTACTGGGGAGCACGTCGACGCTTTTCTCATCGCCAAAGATATTTTGAAAATGCAGCTTGATGGCCATAGGCTCGGTACCCCCGTTGATCAGGATGCTGTTGCTGATGTCAGGATGTTGCTGCAATCTCTGTCACAGGATCCGGTGCCCGCATCGGCACCTATCGCCAGTTTTAATAGCCGAATCCCAGAGCTTGATCATTCCGATGTCGTCTTTAAAACGGCATTTAAAATTGAAATGCCTGAAGTATCTGAAGCTGATGCTGTTGCCATCATGTCTGAGTTAGGGTTGCTGGGTGCGATTTCAAGGCTCGATAATAATGGTAAAAACGTAGTTCTGGCATTACGCACCAATGAAAGCAAAGATGACATCATTTCGATTTGTTCTTTCATACTTAATCCTGATACTCTGAAGATAAGCGAAGAACAGATTGCCAGCTTACCTGCTGGCAAAGCAGAGCCTACTGAAGATGAACTTGGATATGGATTCTTTGAACCTCTGGAATCCATGTTTCCACCAGAAGAAAATAAAGCCGCTCCTGTAGCTGAAAAAATGGTGGATGTTGTTGCCGCTGAAAAGCAAGTTCAGCAAGCCGAGAAAAAAATTGAAAAACCTGCAGCCTCTCAAGAATCCTCAACCATACGGGTTGGTATAGAGAAAGTGGATCAGTTGATTAATCTGATCGGTGAGCTGGTGATTACCCAGGCCATGCTGGAACAGCGTACTCAGGATCTTGACCCTATCGCCAATGAGCGCTTGTTAAGCAGCGTTGCACATTTGACGCGCAATACCCGTGATCTGCAAGAGGCCGTCATGTCCATACGCATGATGCCTATGGATTATGTGTTTTCACGTTTCCCGCGCATGGTCAGAGATCTGGCGACCAAACTTGGCAAGAAGGTTGAATTTGTCACTTATGGCGCTTCGACGGAGCTCGATAAAGGCTTGATTGAACGCATCGTTGATCCACTTACCCATCTGGTTAGAAATAGTATCGATCATGGTATAGAGATGCCGGCAACCAGGGCGCAATCAGGTAAAAATGAAACCGGTAAATTATCCCTTTCTGCTGTGCATCAGGGCGGCAATATTGTTATTGAAGTTAGTGATGACGGTGGTGGTTTGCACAGGGAAAAAATTCTCGCCAAGGCAAAGCAGAATGGTTTGACTGTATCTGACTCTATGACTGATAGTGAGGTCTGGCTCCTGATTTTTGCTCCCGGCTTTTCTACTGCTGAGACTGTCACTGATGTTTCAGGTCGCGGTGTTGGCATGGATGTCGTCAAACGTAATATAACTGCCATGGGTGGGGTAGTCGATATACGCTCGGCGAAAGGATATGGAACAACTATTACGATTTCCCTGCCTTTGACACTGGCAATACTTGATGGCATGTCGATTAAATTTGGTAACGAGATTTATATCTTGCCTTTGGGCTTCGTTATGGAATCGTTGCAACCGACCAAGGCGGACATTAAAGAAATCAGCGGCAAGGGCAGGGTGGTCAAGGTCCGTGACGAGTATCTGCCACTCGTGCCGTTGTACGAATATTTTGACATTCAGCCCAAATATACTGATCCATCCGATGGCATTGTTGTCATTGTTGAGGTGGATGGTAAAAAAGCGGCGCTGTTTGTTGATGATCTGGTAGGTCAGCAGCAAGTTGTGGTGAAAAACATAGAATCAAATTACAAGAAAGTCCCCGGAATCTCAGGTGCAACGATTCTGGGCGACGGTGGTGTTGCACTTATTTTGGATGTCGCTGCTGTTTTGCGCACCGCGCGATGAAGATTGAATTAGAAATTTAAGACGAGGAAAAAGAAATGACGCAAATTTCACAGGCTGGTGATCATGGTTCCAATGATGGAACTAAGTCCGATATTGCTGGGCATGAATTCCTTGCTTTCACTTTGGGAAATGAAGAGTACGGTATTGACATTCTCAAGGTGCAGGAAATACGAGGTTACGAAGCAGTAACTCGCATCGCCAATGCCCCAGATTTCTTGAAGGGTGTTATCAACTTGCGCGGCATTATTGTTCCCGTCGTTGATATGCGCATTAAGTTTAATCTGGGTACGCCTACCTACGATCAATTCACGGTCGTTATTATTTTGAATATCGAGGGTCGCATAGTTGGTATGGTTGTGGATAGCGTTTCCGATGTTACTACCTTGTTGCCAGAGCAGGTCAGGCCAGCACCAGAAATGGGAACAACGTTTAGCACAGACTTCCTGATTGGTCTCGGTACACTGGATGATCGCATGTTGATACTTGTAGACATTGATAAATTGATGTCGAGTCCAGAAATGGGCTTGGTTGATACAGCGGCATAGAGCCTGTTTTTCCTGGATTGATTGGCAAGAAAATAGAGTCGGTGTAGTAGCTAGCAAAAAATAAAATGGAGACGCTATGAATCTGAGAAATTTTAAAATCGGCACCCGCCTGGGATTAGGCTTTGCACTTATTTTGGTGGGCCTGATTGCAGTTATTTTATTTGTTAATGCGCTTAGCGGCAACAATCGCAAGGCAATGGCAGATGGTTTGAACCTGTCCGCACAAAAGCAGGTATTGGCAAATAATATGAAAAGTGCCTTGTTTGAAGGCGGAATAGCCATGCGCAATATCGGCATACAGTCAGATGTCGGTGAAATGCAAAAAGAAGAGGCCAAGGTCAAGCTGCAAAAGAAAAAATATGAAGAAGCCAAGGATAAAATTGCTTCTTTGGGTTTGAGTGAAGAAGAAAAGAAAATTCTTGGTGATATTGCCAAAATTGATAAGGAAATAGATAAGCCATTAAAGGATGCTGTTGGCCAGGCGTTGGCATTTAATGCGGAAGGTGCTGCAAAGATTATTGCGACAGTGATTGATCCCTTGAGCACCAAATCAATCCAGGAAATGAATAAGTTGGTCGATGTGCAGGATGTTGCTTCGAAGCAGGTTTTTGAAACCTTTGCAGCTGCAGGCGCGAAACTGACAAATTGGCTTTATGTCATTTTGTTGTCTGCTCTGGCATTAGGCGCACTGTTTGCCTGGACCATCACTCGTAGTATTACACAGCCCTTGCAAGAAGCCCTGAGTCTGGCTGAAACTGTGGCGGAAGGAGATTTACGTAGTCAGGTCGCAGTAACAGGTAATGATGAAGTGGCTTCATTGTTCCAGGCTTTGAAGAATATGAACGACAATTTGGCTGCCACGGTTGGGCAGGTAAGGACCGGTACAGAGACAATCACGGTAGCATCGCAAGAGATTGCTTCTGGCAATGCTGATCTGTCCAGTCGGACGGAATCGCAGGCCAGTTCACTGGAAGAAACCGCCAGCTCGATGGAAGAGCTGACCAGTACAGTCAGGCAAAATGCCGACAATGCACGCCAGGCTAATCAGCTGGTAGTCTCTGCATCCGGTGTTGCTGTCAAAGGTGGTGCAGTGGTGGGGCAAGTGGTCAGTACCATGGGTTCGATCAAGGAAAGTTCTCGCAAGATTGTTGACATCATCGGTGTTATTGACGGTATCGCCTTCCAGACCAATATCCTGGCCTTGAATGCGGCAGTGGAGGCTGCCAGGGCCGGTGAGCAGGGGCGGGGTTTTGCTGTGGTTGCGGCAGAAGTGCGTAACCTGGCGCAACGTAGCGCCAGTGCCGCCAAGGAAATCAAATCCCTCATCAGTGATTCGGTA